>ENA-ORRZ01000105-ORRZ01000105.1-human-gut-metagenome-genome-assembly--contig:-NODE-105-length-81312-cov-7.118722_pt1 | contig 81312 bp, 49 predicted proteins | sample MGYA00242185_ERZ509152 | MGnify/ENA primary metagenome ERZ509152 (study PRJEB26280, sample SAMEA2338668) | human gut metagenome | biome: human gut; feature: human-associated habitat; material: faeces... | reverse complement strand
AAGTCAAATGATTCCGATAAGGAAACAGATAATAAACAATAAGCAAAAGCGTGCAACTCATTGAGTTGCACGCTTTTGCGTTCAGAAGTTTCTTGCGATACTTTTTTTATATTTGGTATTATCGGGAAAGAAGTAAATCGGCTAATAGAACCGCTGTTTCTGGTTCATCTTTCGGTGCTTCTTTAGGTTTCCATGCTACAACGAATCGAACAGAGGCAGATTTTACTTCATATCCTTTTTCTTTCCATTCCGCCAATGTATTCTGCATATTTTGTGATAATTTGGCTACTGGTTTATTGGTTAATGAATCATACAAGACGAAATTGTTGTAGTTTAAAAGATCTCCGCCTCTTAATGCCAATACCTCTCGTTTAAGTTTTCTGAAGAATCCCAGATAGACATCTTTATGAGAGAGTTGTAGAACAATCTCTTCGGGCATTGCATACTCTTTGGAGTCAATAAAATGTTGGTCTACATTTAAATGATTAAAACAATTGCTATTCGTATGTATAGACAGTCTGTTTTTTGCACGTGTTATTCCCACGTAGTATCGACGCATCAGGTGAGCATCTTTCGAATAATTGTCAGATATAAGCATATATACGTTGTCGAACTCTTTGCCTTTGGCTTTATGAATGGTCGATATCACGACATCTGTACCTGAAACATCACAGAAATCTTCTACCGATGATTCAAATATAAACTCTTTGAAGTCACTAAGGTATTTTACTTTGTTGATTTGTTCAAATAGTTCCACACAACGCTTTACATACACCAAACTTTGACTTCCGTTGTAAGTGGAAAAAGTGGTATGTTTGGCATCTTCCCATAATTCTTCCGGAATCAGGGGTGTTTTTGCTCGTTTGTCTATATATCTCAGGAAATATCTTATTTCGGCCATATTCCAAAAACGGAAACCATCCATAGATTGTACTAACTTGCTGTTTATTCCATATTTTCGTAAGAGAGCTACTAATATTACAGCTTCTTCGTTTGTCTGGGTGAGTACACACGAAGTGCCATTCGTCTGATGTTGGACTAATTCTTCAACGAGTGGCTGATACATATACTTTGATTGATAGTATGTCACTCCAACCCAACCATTCTCTTTTCTCATAGAGGTGATTGGGGTGCTTTTCATTCTTTTACTGATACTTTTCACAAATCCGTTGGCGAAATTCACCAGATGGTGCGCACTGCGATAATTCTCAGTCATTTCGAAAAACTTGCTTCCGGGTTCCTTTGTCAGCCGGTACATATATTCGGAATTAGATCCGCGAAATTCATAGATATTTTGGTCACCGTCGCCTACTGCTATCATGCGCATCTCCTCGTTATTGGTCATTAGGGCCTTTACAAGCTTATATTCGTCAGTGCTCATGTCTTGAGCTTCGTCTATGACCAACACCGTCTTACCAATTTTGTTAGGTTCCACTTCTCCCTGATTAATCATTTCGGTAGCTTCTGCAACGACGTTTTTAGTATCTTCAAGATTTCCTATTCTTCCTAAAAGGTCAAAGCAATAAGAGTGAAATGTCTTTATCTCAACAAAGTGGGCGGCGTTGCCTATCAGCTCCATGAGTCTTTGTTTGAATTCGGTTGCGGCTGCCCTTGAAAACGTTAACATCAGAAGTTGTTCATGTTTTACATCTTCGAGCAGTAAGAGTGATGCGAGTTTGTGAACTAGCACACGTGTTTTTCCGCTACCGGGACCTGCTGCGACAACGATGCAACGTGAATCTTTGTCGGAAATGATTTCCATTTGTCGCTTGGATAATTGACCGAATAATTGCTTGTATTTCTGTGGTGTCAAGTTACGCTGTATTTCACTGACTCTTTCCCCCTTGAAGTATTTTGTGATAAACTTCTTGTAATCCATTTGGAAATAGTCTTGAACATATTGTAAGGCCGAATTGTAATCTCTTACCATCAAGTTGGCATATTCCCCCACAATATGAACTTGTTGAATCTTCTGCTTGTAGAATTCATTAAGCATTTGGTAGTCATCCTGCTTGTATCTCGATTTATTGTCCTTAATTCTTTGAATATTCATAGCATTATAAAGGACCAGGAAACCTCCTTCGAGTTTCAGTGCACCAATTTTCGACAGATAAAGAAGTGCTTCCTCCACGTCTTCCAATTGTATGTTGTCAAGCTCGCTGAAAAGGGACTGGGGATTTGACTTTATTTGATTTAGAAGTTCTACTACAGAAAACTGAACAGCTTTGTTTTGTGAGATTTGCTTTTCTGTATCAGCAGTCAACTTATATAGCCATTCCACTGTGAAACGGCTGATTTCCAATCGTCTTTCAAAATGTTTGATAGTTGATTCCATATCTGTTTGACGGCTGATTTCCATATTATGGACCGCATCCTCTTTTTTACGGATATATCCCTTGACTGTGAGGAAATAGAGTAATGTTCGGATGTCTTTTTCTTTAGATGTATTGATACCGTCGTTTGTTGCATCGTCATTCAGTTGCTTGCATGATATACGTAAAGATTTGTCAGGAATATGATTGAGGATGTATTGTTCAAGTTTCGCAAAACGTTCGAGGAGCGTGCGCGATTTTCGTTCCGATTCACCGGTATCTAACAAATAGGCGGATATGTCTTTACTGTCTGCCAATATACCTTCTTGTCGCATTCTCTCCACAACAGATATGATTTCACTCTTGCTTATCCCCAGTATATCTGCCAGATAATCAATTCGTGATTCAGCTTCTGAATCTTGGGCTTTGGCAATATGTTTCTGTGAAATCAGTGATTTGATGATTCTGACGGCTTTCTCTATCTCATCACTGCCAAATAGTAGTGACGCTGATATGCGTTTTCTTGCTTCGTCTATATTTTTAACTGTGATACCTGTAGCATATACATGAGGTACATTATTGCCTCTTACCAAGTATCCACTTTGTTCCAGAGTTGCTAATGCTGTCCGTACGCGGGTCTCAATATCGGATACAGAATCATCCCAACCTGCCTGTCGGGCAATCTCCAGTGCAGAACAGCTAACTTTCATGCGTTGTCTGGTGAGATCTTTTACAGCTTTCCATACCTGTTGAATTTCACTAATACTTAATTTTGTCTGGTTCAACAGTATAAAATGCTTGTCTAAGTCATTATCACTATAAAGCACATAGCAACGTGCGTTGAGATTGGGATCACGGCCAGCCCTACCTGCTTCCTGCACATAATTCTCCAATGAATCGGAAATATCGTAATGTACCACAAGTCCGACATCCTTCTTGTCGACTCCCATACCGAAAGCTGATGTTGCCACGATGATGCGTACTTGGTCATTCATAAATGCATCTTGATTGGCAATCTTCTCTTCAGAATCCATTTTGCCATTGAATGGCAATGCTTTATAACCGTCACGAGTCAATTTGGCAGCCAATTCTTGTGTACGTTTGGTACGTGATACATAAACGATTGTAGGACAATCGGATTCTGCTACAAGTCCTCTCAGTTTTAAATATTTGTCATCGTTATTTTCGGCATGTATGACAGAATAACGCAGATTGGTCCTTGATGCCGTTGATGCAAACAATTCTAAATCTAAATTCAAGGTTTGTTTGAAATAGTCACAAATGTCTTGTATCACTTTCTGTTTTGCCGTAGCGGTGAAGCAGGAAACGGGTATTGGCTTTTTACATCTTTTGTTTTGTTGGTATTCTCGGATAAATTTGCCTATGTAGAGATAATCAACCCTGAAATCTTGTCCCCATGAAGAAAAACAATGTGCTTCGTCTATTACAAATCTCACAACATGGCGTGCCATTAAAATCTTTTCAATGGTTTTTGAACGAAGCATTTCGGGAGATATATACAAAAGTGAAGCTTCTCCGTCTTGCACTCTTTGTATTGATAGTGCTCTTGTGATAGGATCTAACAATCCGTTGATAGTTACCGCATCAGTAATACCTCTATCAGCAAGATTATCCACCTGATCTTTCATTAATGATTGTAGTGGCGAAATGACGATTGTGAGTCCGTGCACAGAACGTCCTTCCATAAGTGCGGGCAATTGAAAAGTAAGCGATTTTCCTCCACCGGTAGGAAATATTGCCAATAGTGATTTGCCTTTTACTGCTGCTTGGGCAGCTTGCTCTTGAAGCGGTTCGCCTTCGTATGTACGGAATTGTTCATATCCAAAGAATGTTTTCAAGTTATGAAGCACATTCAGTTGCGTATTACAGTAAACGCAATTTTCGCTGCAACTGTTATGACGCAGGAGTTTTACGACAGATTCTACTTCGGGATAATTGTGCAGTACCCATCCGGGAGTGATGGAGCGGTAGTCGGTGGTGTCAATTAAAGCCAAAGCGTATGCCAATTCACATGGACGCCGTTCAGTTAACATCTCAATATCAGCATGCTGGCAGATCTTATTCACGTAAAGTTTTCTTATGAGATCGGGTACTCTTTCATTGATATATTTCGCACCTACCATACTAAGAAATCCTTCAAACTCTGTCTTGCCTTTTAGTAACGATGCAAATAACGTACGTTTTTCGTCCGGCAACGAATTCCAACGTGCTATTTCGTCCAGTAGCAGAGCTTTTGCTTTTTCGCAATCATTCACAGGGTTGTTCATCTGCTCGCTGATCAGTTTGTCATCTTTTACAAGCTTATGATAAGGGCGTTCCGGAAATAATAAAGGTGATACATAAAGCGTATCGACAAAGAAGCAGTGGAATGTTTTATCGGTAAACAGATACTTTGCATCATGATGGATGATATTATGTCCGCAGATATAGTCTGTATCACTAAGAAATTTGAACAGCTCTTCTTTCGAAGATTTATGAAATGTTGCACCATCATGACGGAGTGCCCCAATATCATGGATTTTATGATCTTTCAAACCAATTTCAACATCTACTATGGCATAACGTATGGCATCAAATGGCACAGATGTGTTTTTATTGTTGATTACATGGTTGGTGTCCTCATCTTTTCCGATTCCTATAAGTCTGCTCCATATTGACATATATCCAATAAATAAGTTGTTTTATAATTGAATTTATTATGTATCTGCATCTTTTTATTGTTTGGGTATAGCCCCAATATTGTTTACAAAGATAAAAATAAAACTGAATAATCGGTTAAAATCACTGCTTTCTTTTTATATATCTATACCATTTGTTTTGCCGTTCAATGAGATTACTGTAACTTTGCGTCCGGTTTAAAAAGATTGTATATTATGGAGTTACCTAAAGATCCGATGATGCTGTTTAGCGTTATCAATATGAAATTGCGGGATTGTTATTCTTCGCTTGATGAACTTTGTGAAGATATGGATGTAGATAAGGAAGAGCTGGTGAGTCAATTAAAAGCCGCAGGTTTTGAATATAGTGCAGAGCACAATAAATTCTGGTAACGGCCTTTTCTTTAATTTACAGACTAACAATCTATCCGGATATCCGAAACGTCTTCATGCTCTTGGCAGAGCTTATGGAGACGTTTTTTTCATCTTATTATTATTCCCTTCCATATCCTTCACTTGTTAATAAAAGCAAAAAGCAAGATTCTGTATTTAACTTCCACACTTTTATGCGTTCTAATAGACAAAGTTCAGAAAAAGAATCGATGATAAATGAGAATAAAATCAGAGAAATTTGTGCCTCGAATCGCGAACGGGGATTCAAGATGTTGATGGACGTTTTTCAGGAGCCGATATACAATTATATTCGTAGACTGGTTGTATCTCATGAAGATGCAGAGGATGTACTTCAAGAAGTGTTTATCCGCGTGTTCCGGCACTTAGACCAGTTCCGTAGTGAAAGTTCTTTGAGTACGTGGATTTATCGGATCGCGACAAATGAAAGTCTGCGTTTGCTGAATGACCGTAAAGAAGAAGGAAACGTTGCCTCCGAAGAGATTCAAGAGGAATTAATAAACAAGCTGCAAGCTTCTGATTACATTGATTACGAGAATGAATTGGCAGTGAAATTTCAGGAAGCTATTTTGAGTTTACCGGAGAAACAACGTCTTGTGTTCAACTTGCGTTATTACGATGAACTCGAATACGAAGAGATAGCACGAATCTTGGATAGTAAGGTGGAAACACTTAAAGTAAACTACCATTATGCTAAAGAGAAAATAAAGGAATACATATTAAACAGATAGAAGGATGAAAAAGGATTTTGATTTTGACGATATTGGAAAACGTACCCCTTACCGTACTCCTGATGGCTTTTTTGAAGATATGCAACGGAGAGTGATGGAGCGTGCGGGAGTAAAGCAACGGCGGAAGTCACATTTGAAACTGATTGTTTCTGCGGTTGTTACGATGGCGGCAATATTAGCCGGATTCTTATTCGTTCCGTCCTTGCGTCAGATAAATGACGTTAAGTCGCCTTCTTCGATATTGGCTGTCGATAGAAGTAATGGTACGGATGCGGTAGATAAGTGGATTAAAGAATTGTCGGATGAGGAGTTGGAAGAGCTCGTCAGCTTCTCTGAAAACGATATATTTTTAAATTAAGTAACTCAATCAATTATTTAAAACGTAAAGATTATGAAGATGAAATTTATTTATGTACTTTTGGGTGCTCTCCTGTTGGGGAGTCAGATGAGCCTTTCTGCTCAAAACAATGATAACAGAGAAAAGAAACAGCGTCCTACGCAGGAACAAATGGTGCAGATGCAGACCAATCAGATGGTTAAAACGTTGATGTTGGATGATGCAACAGCAGCTAAGTTTACTCCTGTCTACGAGAAATATCTGAACGAATTGCGTGAATGTCGCATGATGAACCGTAAGCCCAGAGCGGAAAAAGCACAAGGTGCGGAAGCAAATGCTAAAAGAGAAGGTCAACGGCCGTCTATGACTGATGCGGAGATAGCGGCGATGTTGAAGAACCAATTTGCTCAGAGTCGTAAAATGTTGGATATTCGTGAAAAGTATTATAACGAGTTCAGCAAGATACTTTCTCAGAAGCAGATTATGAAGATCTATCAACAGGAGAAAAGCAATGCGAATAAATTCAAAAAAGAATTTGACCGTAGAAAAAAAGGACGTAAACCGGGACAAGGACACCATGAGGGACAGAAGCCTCGTGCTCCGCGTCAAGGTGAAAAATAAAGATTAGGTTTATTATTAGAGTTTTATTTTACTAAATCGACACAAAATTGAACATAGGCAGCCATATTTGTTTTTTTCAGCGGCGTTTGATTAGTTGTTATGTCTTCTTGCTGATTATCAGTTTGGCTGCTTATGCGCAGTCCGGTGGAAAGCGTTTCTCCGGACGTGTCGTTGATTCGGAAACCTATCAGCCGGTACCGTTTGCTACGGTCCGGCTTTTGGCTTTATCGGATAGCTCCCTGTTGGTAGGAGGGGCAACCGATGCGGAAGGTAAATTCCGATTGACTGTTGCCGCTCCCCAAAATAAGTCTTTGTTGCTTCATGTCTCTTTTATCGGATACACTGCGGTTTATCGGGAAGTATCGCCTGTAGCGGACGGTCATAAAAATAATCTGGGTGATATATCTTTAGCTCCGGAAGTAATTGCTTTGGATGAAACCGTTGTGGTAGGACAAGCGCCTATGGCGGTAACCGAAGAAGATACAACCGTCTTTAATGCGTCTGCTTTTCGTACTCCCGAAGGTTCGATGTTGGAAGATTTAGTGAAGCAACTTCCCGGTGGAGAGATAGATGCGGACGGAAAATTGTTGATTCATGGAAAAGAAGTGAAGAAGATACTGGTAGATGGAAAGGAGTTCTTTTCCGACGATCCGAAAGCGGCATTAAAGAACCTCCCGGTAGAAATGGTGGAAAAGCTGAAAGCGTATGAACGTAAGTCTGATTTGGCACGTCTTACGGGGATTGATGACGGAGAGGAAGAAATGATTCTCGATCTGTCTGTGAAAAAGAATATGAAACTCGGCTGGATGGAGAATTTTATGGGTGGATATGGAAGCAAAGACCGCTATGAACTGGCCAATACATTGAACCGTTTTCGAGACAACTCCCAATTGACTATTATCGGAAACCTGAATAATACGAATAATCAGGGATTCTCTGAGATGCAAAAAGAATCAGCAGTCTCCAGCGGTAACCTGCGTACACAAAAAGGACTGACTACTTCCCGTTCTTTAGGTATTAACGCTACATACGATTGGCAACGCGTTAAATTTCGTTCGAATATTCAGTATGTAGGTATGGACAGGCTGGAAGATAGTCGTACGACAGTCGATAACTTTCTCCGTCAAGATAAGTCGATAACGCAAAGTACGGGGCGCAACTGCCTGAAAAATGACAATCTGATCGCAAATGCGTTTTTGGAATGGAAGATGGATTCTGTTACAACCTTAATCTTTCGTCCCCAATACCGTACTGCCGCGAATGACAGACGTAACAGTAGTTTCCAGCAAGGGTGGGGGAATGATGTTTTGCTTAATGAGAAAGAGTCATCCGGAACCAATCATAATTCTTCGTACAATGTAACGATGATGATGCAACTCAGCCGTAAACTGAGTCGGATGGGGAGAAATATAGCCTTGAAAGTGGATTATGGAAGCAATGCCTCTTCAACGGACAGAAAGAATTTTTCTACCACGCATTATTTTAAGAACAATACGGAAAAAGTTCAGAATCAAAAGATAGAAGACGAAGTAGACGGCTATAATTATCGGGTACAACTGGTCTATGTAGAGCCGTTACCTTGGTTGCATTTTCTTCAGTTCCGTTACAGTTATCAGTATCGGGTGAATAATTCCGATCATTTCGTTTACAATTGGGATAAGGAGCTGGACGAATTTACTCCCGATTATGATGAAGAGGCAAGCAACTGTTTCGAAAATCAGTATAGCAATCATTTGTTTAATGTTGCAGTTCGCACTTCCCGAAAGAAATATAACTATAATATAGGTGCCGACTTTGAACCTCAGAAGTCTGTGAGCCATTCCGTATTGAAGGATGATCCGGAAAATCAATTGGAAAGATCTGTTTTTAATTTCTCTCCTACCGTCAATTTCCGTTATAAGTTCTCCAAGCGCACCCGTTTGCAAATAGTATATCGGGGAAAGAGTCGCCAACCCAATATACGTGATCTGCAGCCTGTGACAGATCGTACCAATCCTTTGAATATCCGGGTGGGTAATCCTTCTTTGAAACCTTCTTATATAAATACATTTACATTGAATTTCAATTCCTACAATATGAAACGTCAACGGAATATGGTTGCCACCGCTTTGGTTGAAAACACGATTAATAGCGTAACCAATCAAGTGACGTATGATAGCGAAACGGGGGTACGGACCACGACTCCACTCAATCTGAACGGGAATTGGCGGGCTTTGGGTTCTTTTTCCCTCAACACTCCTTTCAGAAACCGAAGCTGGATATTCCGCACCTACTCGTATCTGCAATACCGGAATCAGAATGGGTATACCACTATCAATAAAGAAGCTCCCGTGAAAAGTACTGTGAAACATCTTACCGCCCGTCAACGTCTGCAATTAACGTATCGGACAAAGCAAATGGAGATCAGCGCATGTGCCGAGTTGCTTTATAATAATTCGCATAACAATGTGAAAGAGACGCGTACGGAAACGTATGATTATCGTTTCGGGACGGAAGTACAATATTATCTCCCTTGGGGAATGGAATTGTATACCGATCTTACCTATTTCCAACGTTCCGGCTATGGCTACGAAGGTTATGCTCGGGAGAATCTGATGTGGAATTGTCAGTTGTCGAAAGCCTTCTTGAAGCGGAAACAATTGTTGCTCCGCTTCAAGGTATATGATATGCTCCGTCAGGATGTTTCAATGATACGTACCATTACCGCTACCGCTATCCGTGATACGGATTACAACGCTTTGGGTTCTTATTTTATGGTACACGCTATTCTACGCTTGAATCTGATGGGACGCTAATTGGAAATTAAATCTTCATTTGTCTGAAACCACTACCCTGTTTTGGTTGTTGTATGTCATGCGTATAAAACGGTGAAGAGTGGTAGTATGTTTAGATTGATGAAAAAAATAAAAGATGACGGCCGTTGGCGAATCTTCAAACTGAAATTGATTGATGCGCGGCTTTACTTCGTCAGTATCTTTGTTGGATTGCTGACGGGGCTTATTGCTGTCCCTTATCATTATTTGCTTCAATATTTCTTCAATCTGCGTTACGACTTTTTCAACTCTCATCCCAAATGGTATTGGTATATCCCCCTTTTTCTATTGATGTGGGGCATTCTGGTATTTGTTTCCTGGCTGGTCAAGAAAATGCCTTTGATAACAGGGGGAGGTATTCCGCAGACACGAGGTGTCATTAACGGGAGGGTGGAATATAAACATCCTCTGATTGAATTGGTCTCTAAATTTGTGGGTGGAATACTTGCGTTGAGTACGGGACTTTCTTTAGGGCGTGAAGGACCTTCCGTCCAGATCGGCTCCTATGTAGGCTGTTTGGTTTCCAAATGGGGCAGAGTGCTTGCCGGTGAGCGGAAACAATTGCTGTCTGCGGGGGCGGGTGCCGGGTTGGCGGCTGCTTTCGCTGCGCCGTTGGCCTCATCGCTGTTGGTTATTGAGTCCATAGAGCGGTTTGACGCTCCGAAAACCGCCATTACAACTCTTTTGGCGGGGGTAGTAGCCGGTGGGGTTGCCAGTTGGATTTTTCCGATTAATCCTTATTTCCGGATAGATGCGATAGTGCCGGGCATGACGTTTTGGTCGCAAGTGAAACTGTTTCTTTTGCTGGCTGCTGTTATTTCTGTTTTCGGAAAACTGTTCTCTATAACTACTCTTCAGGTGAAACGTATTTATCCTGCCATCAAGCACCCGGAATACGTGAAAATGCTGTATCTGCTTTTCATTGCTTTCATGATTTCTATGACTGAAGTCAATCTGACTGGGGGAGGGGAACAGTTCTTGCTTTCGCAGGCTATGCATCCGGATATGCATATTCTTTGGATTGTAGGTATGATGTTATTACACTTGGTCTTTAGTATTTTTTCCTTTTCTTCGGGATTGCCGGGAGGAAGTTTCATTCCTACATTAGTGACAGGCGGACTGCTTGGGCAAATTATAGCCTTGATTATGGTTCAACAGGGAGTCATTGCCTATGAGAATATTAGTTATATCATGTTGATTTGTATGTCTGCTTTTCTGGTGGCAGTCGTCCGTACTCCTTTGACTGCTATCGTCTTGATAACGGAGATAACAGGACATCTGGAAGTATTCTATCCGTCGATTGTTGTAGGAGGATTGACTTATTATTTCACGGAAATGCTCCAGATAAAACCCCTTAATGTAACTTTATATGAAGATATGATTCATTCGCCCGCATTTAAGGAGGAAACACGCTATACCTTGTCTGTTGAGGTGATGAGCGGTTCTTATTTAGACGGGAAAATTGTAGATGAACTTCGCTTGCCGGAACGTTGCATTATCATTAATGTCCATCGGGATAAGAAAGATTGTGCTCCTAAGGGACAAACGCTAATGCCGGGTGACCAGGTTCAGATAGAAATGGATTCACAAGATATCGAGAAACTATATGAACCTTTGGTCAGCATGGCAAATATTTATTGATCGGATTATTCAATGTTTCTGAGCCATGAAATTTCTTCTGCCCATTTGCTTTCATCCGGAGTTTCGAGTATGAGTGGGATATTATCGAATCTGGAATCTTTCATCAGTCTTTCAAAGAAAGCCTTTCCTATCAGGCCTTCGCCTATACTGTCGTGGCGGTCTACGTGGCTGCCCAATGCTTTCTTGGAATCATTCAGGTGCATCCCACGGAGATAACCGAAACCTACTTCCTTGTCAAATTCATCAAAGACCTTATCGTACTCGTTGACAAGGTCGTAACCGGCCGTATAAGTATGGCAGGTGTCCAGACAAATACCTACCCGGCTTTTGTCGTCCACCCGGTCAATGATATATTTTAGTTGCCAGAATTCGCTTCCCAAGTTACTGCCTTGTCCGGCTGTATTTTCGATAACGGCCGTCACGCCTTTTGTCTTTTCTAACGCCAGATTGATACTTTCTGCGATAAGGGATAAACAGTCTTCGATTGATATCTTATTGAGAGAACTGCCAGGATGAAAATTCAATAACTTCAGGCCAAGCTGTTCGCAGCGTTGCATTTCGTCCAGAAAAGCGGCACGGCTTTTGGCAAGTCCTTCTTCTTCCGGATGTCCCAAATTGATGAGATAGCTGTCGTGAGGCAAGATGTATTCCGGTTGGAAACCATATTTATTACAATTCTCTTTGAAGAGAGCGATACTTTCTTCCGTCAATGGTTTGCTTACCCATTGGCGTTGATTCTTAGTGAACAAAGCAAACGCGTTTGCTCCTATTTCATGCGCATTGACGGGGGCAAGCTCTACCCCGCCGGATGCACTTACATGTGCGCCTATTTTTTTCATTGTGATATCTATTAATTGTATGAGATGATTATGTTGGCTATGATTGCAAAGGTAATGAATATATTTAATATAGGAATATATTTAATAAAGTTTGAAACTGGTCCCGTTGTGCGTAGCTTTGAATGCCTTTTATTGTAGTAAAACTTGTGTTCTCTTATATCCGAACTTCCTTATGATTATATCTAAACTTCCGTTTTGCAGCAATGAAACTATAAACGAAGATTGCGTTTATAAAAACAGAGGCTTCATTTATATAAACGCAACCTTCGTTTTTATAATCAAAGGCTTCGTTTATAGATTGCGACTAGTCAAACCGAGATTTAGTTACTGATGAAGAGAAGTTTGGCTATAGGGAAGAAGAAGTTGTCTGTTAGTAAAACATGGCTGGGTATGCGCCCTATTCGCATATAGGTGAAGGACTGATGAAGGGAAGGCCCTTCACCCGCAAACAGCGATGAGCAGGACGTTATGGCGAAAAGGTGAAGGGCTTTGAGATTTTAAATCCATACATATTAGTTCGTTGGTTTTCGTGAATTGTATTGGGGTGTTATCGTGGAAAAGAAATAAAAATAAAAGAAAGTTTGTATGTTTTAATATTACTGTCTATATTTGCAACATCCAGCTAGCCCCAGAGGGGGCGGCGGGGACTTTTTATAATTAAGAAAGGCGTTTACCAAACGTTATCTTCTGCATTCGAATCTCGCAAATTTGAAATCTGTAGGGAGATACGGCAACGGGAAGCGTCCACTTAAGGTGTCGTATCAAACATTATGTTGCGCATGGTGTTCTGTATATCTCATCTTGGCGTGGGCTAGCTGCGTTGCTTATCCTTACAGATGGGCAATGCGAGAGCCTGAATGCGGGATAAGCAAAAGTACAGACTCCCATGCCTTTTTTATTTATTGCCCAATCCGGGGAGGCTATAAGCAAAACCAACAATAGAATGCAATGAAACAGTGCAATTTGTTTATAGTTCCATTTTCTTTAATGCCAGGTATATGCTCTCTTCTATATATGCCCTGCGCTATCAAGTCAACTGAACAATCTTATTTTTTAGTTTAATTATTTAATAGTTACTTACAAATGAAGAACAAATGTAAGAAGAACAGTAGTGTGATGACAGCTATGTGCTGTGCTATCATGCTGGTATGTAATGTGGATGCTTACGCTCAGAAGTCTTCATCCGTTAATCCGGTTAAAACATCGATACTGCCCAACGTGGGGTGGCGGGATGTGAAGTCGGATATGGAAAAACCTTTTGATGTAAATGATCCTAATTGGCCACAACTCGACACGAACGTCAGGGTTAATGATTTGATTTCTGTTTGCCCGAACAGTTTCTGTGTGGTGTCAAACTTTGGTAGAAAGTCCAATCGTGGAATGATGACTTTTGTTTTGGAAGTCAAACTGCAAAAAGGTAGCAGTTTACTCTTTAATGCTGATAAGAATGTCCGGCTGACATTGGATGGAGCGACTTATAAAGCGTTGCCTTCTTCCAAAATGAATTTGATACCTGGTAAGAGTTTGAAAGGAGAGGTGAATATACCTATCCGTAAATCTTTGAAAGGACGCCGTACGGCTACCTTATTAATACAAGTCGGTGATGATTTGCATCGCTTCGAACTTGCCGGGAGTGGCGGAGGAAGGACGCAGGAATTGGCGTTAGTACCTTATAATCCTACGTGGATGGCATCGGAAAAGAAGAAAAACGAAAATCTGGAAACACGGCAGAGAGTGGAAGAAGTGAAGAAAGCTGTGAAGAAAGCGGAAGATGTGACGAAAGACATCAAGGATGATCTGAAGGAAATGCTGGCTACGGCGATTGCCTTATTGCGTGCCAATAATCAACTGACGGAGAATACGAAGGTGGACGTGAATGCCGAAGTCATGCCGGAAGTAAGAAAAGACGGGGCGGTGGAATATAATATGAAGGTGCGCTATGATGTTCAGGTCGTTTCCGATTATGTTAAGAAGATGAATATATCACAAGCTACGGAAGATTGGCCGGCTGGGAAATACCGCTTGAAAGATTCGCAAGCGGCACTTCAGACGGCAGGCATAATAAAAACAACAGTTGAGTCGAAGCTGGAAGAATATATTGTGCCGGGAACTAAAGTGACTGTGAAGATTATTGGAGGAACAGATGCGGCTCCATTTAGAAATGCAGTTGCATACGATGGCAGTTTCGGTGAAATCAAAGACGCGGAATGTTTTGTGAACGGAGCATATAGCTATGTTTCGGTAAACAAAGAAAAAGGGATTAGTTCTAATGAACAGCTTGCTTATTTGCGTACATTGGATATTAAAGATTTTATGATGGCGCATGTAGGTCCTTTCAGGGCAGCGGATATGCGCTACGAACATTTTGCGGAAATAGCTAAAGAGGTGGGAGCGCAATATCGTCGTGTGGCTGTAGAAATTACGATACATAATGCTTTCCAAAAGAAATATCCCGAAATAGCTTCCTATCAGGAAAATGTGTACGACCGAAAATCGGATGTAGATATTAATATTCCGGTTGCGCAGGTTAAGTCAAATGCCGTGGCGGTGATTATTGGAAATACTGATTATCAGGTTGCTACCGGAAAACAGGGAACTACTAAGGTCGGTCCGGTGAAATATGCTGTCAATGACGCGAAAACGATGCGTGATTATCTGATAAAGACGTTGGGAGTGGAGGAAAATAATATCTTGTTTAAGGCCAACGCCGATAAGAAAGATTTTGATGACATCTTTGGCGTAGACGGACAGGAAGGTAAGTTGGCTCAGATGGTAGCTGCCACAGGAGCCAAAGAAGTTTACTTTTTCTATTCCGGCCATGGATATCCGTTTATGGGACAACCCTATTTGCTGGGAGTCCGTTCGAACCCGAAAAGTTGCAAGGAACAGGCTACTTCTTTACAGAGTATCTATAAAGTATTGGGGGCATTGCCGGTGGATAAAGTGAATGTGATTACTGATGCTTGTTTCTCAGGACAGGAGATAACGATGGAAGCATCGGCTACGGAATTTGTTCGTCGTCCTAAACCTGATAAATTGGCGAAATTCGTCATATTGTCGGCTGCGAAAGAAGATCAATACGCCAATTGGTATAAGGATAAGAAGCATGGACTGTTTTCGTATGTCCTGTTTAAAGCTATGCAGAATAAGGCACAATCGGACTTAAATGGTGATGGAACATTGACGTTTGATGAGCTATATAAGTATTTGTCGGACGAACAGGCAACGGGAGTGCCTTATTTAGTGAAAGAGTTGGAAGGTGAACAAGTGCATCAGAATCCTGTACTCCAAGTAAGTGCACGTGCAAAAGATACATTCATAAAATATTAAACTAACAAATTAGTGAATAATGAAGACAATAATAAAAACAGTAGGGCTACTGTGTGTTTTATTTGTATTTTCTGTAAAAGGAAATGCGCAGTGGCGTTTTGGCTTTGAAGGAGGTCCCGGATTTAGCTCTGCTTATGAATATGACTCTGACGGTTATTTTCAGAATGAAGACAAAACAGGACGGTTATTCGGTCAGGCAAACTTTATGATGGATTATCTTTTACCCCGTAACTGGATTCCTAATTACCTCGCTTTGTCATTACGGGCAGGATTAGGCTTCATGTGGGTGGAAGATTGCAGCACTTTTGACGGTTATGATACTTATACACAATCTATGGGTGTGGATATTCCTTTGGAAGTGGAAGTAAAATATTTGCTGACAAATCGTGCCCGGGTATATTTGAATGGTGGTATTACTCCTTATGCGGACATATCCTCGTCAGATTCATGGGATAGAAGTCCGAAGGATGATCCGGAAGTTTGGGAAGATACCGGTACCCGGCCTTTTATTCTTGGCTATCAGTTTGGAGTCGGAATAGAATTTGGTAATTTTCGTGTCGGCTATAAACACTTCTGCATGAGTAAAACAATTGACAAAGCTGGATTGGGAAATAAAGCGAAACCGGTTCATGCGCTGTCGGTAGGATTCTGGTTTGGAGGTAGCCGTTTCTTGAAGAAACATTCTACTTTGAAAGCTTATTAGGAAAGAAAGATGGGTGTGAAAGGAAAGATATGCCTGATAGTGGGAGTCTTGCTGTGCACCGTGTCTGGTCGTTCACAGATTTTTCACGGAGTTCCTTCTTCGGATTGGGTGTTAGTGGAAGGTTGTACTTCCATAAAGATTCCCTGCGGAGAGGAACTCGACCGGGAAGGGCTTTTGAATATGGCACAGCAAGAAGCTATTGAGAAGAAATTCGGTACTTCCATCGCTTACGGTAACTTTATGAAATCTTTTGAAAGCGAGCTTCGCCATTCGGAGTACTATGTCGATTTGTCTTCCCAATTTCCACAGGGGATTTGGAAAGCGGATCTTATGGAACCGGAATGGAGTTCGAAAGAAGCGGAGATTATGAAGGCAAACCGCAGGGGAGAACTGAAAAAGAAAGTAGCTGCCATAGAGTGGACATGTCGGGTAAAAGGTTATGCGCAACCTTTAAGGCAAATCCTTCCGCAGTTTGAGTTTCAGATTTTGAATGGACGGAAACAGGTGGTTGTAGAGCAGGCGATTCTGAAGAGAGAAGCTAAATTGTCCGTCGGTATTGATTCGGTATTTCGACAAGGTGATTTGTTTATCACCCGGTTTCGTAGTACGAAGTCCGGACATTTGGTCTTGTTCATGGACAATGGAGAAAATGCGTTTCGTATGCTTCCTTATGCCGCTTTCGATCACGAAGATGATGTTTGGGTAGAGGCTAACCGTTGGCATTCTTTCTTCGATTTGTCTGCTGTTCCGCTGAAAGAGCAGAAGATGGTAGATGAGCTTGAACTGATGACCGATAGAGAATATGATGCTATTCGTGTCTATTATCTCTTTTCGGAAACTCCTTTTACAAAAGATTTCTTTTTTACAATGGGCGATACTGAACATAAAGAACTTCCTGAAGGGTACAGTGGACTTCCTTCGGTAACTTCCCGACAATTTGCGCTTTGGCTACAACAGAACAGGGTTCGGAAGCCGGATTTGCAGATTAGTGTGGTTGACTTAATTATTGATAACTTAAATAAGGAGGTGAAATGAAGTGCTATTTATTAATCTTATTTTTAGGAATGAATTGTTGCGTATTTGCTATGAAGAGTTTGGGAGATGGTCAGTATTTCAAGACAACTCAAAGTGCAACTACAGCTTCAGTAATTTCAGCACGTCAGAAGGCGCTACTGTTTGCTAAAAACACATTGGCTACAATGGTGAATGGCAAAGTGGAAAATGTGACGAAGAGTTATATTGAGCATAATAGTGAAACGGGAAAGTCCGCCGATGATTTTATGACAGAGACTCGGATGACCGCCAATATGTTATTGCAGAATGTGACTGTGACTGATGAAAATGTAATTAAGGAGAAGAATGGAAAATATACAGTGTATATCACTCTAAAACTAAGGAAAGATGATGTGTTGAAGGCACTTTGTAAAAAGTTATCTGCGAAAAAGCAGGATAAAGAGGCTTTTCACAAGGAAGTGTTTGTAGACCTATGGGAAAGAGAAAATAAATGAATTGATAATTTAAAAGACAATGATTATGTATATGAAATATGTAAGGTTATTATTTTTGATTTGTGCATCCGCTATGTATGTGGGATGTTCGGAAGATCCGTTTGATTGGAGCGGAGACAGTGAAAGAAGTGTTCCGATTCCGGTGGATTTGAGTTTGGAAGTAGTTGAGGATATTGTCTCTGCTAGTTGCGGAATTGAGTATCATGAGGATGATTTGCCAATTCTTGAAGTCGGGTTCTTTTATGGAGATAATGAAGGAGTTACTTATAATACAGGGACGAAAATAAAATGTACGGTCAGTGGTAATGTGTTTACTACAGAGGGTATATCCAATTTTCTATCTGATAATATGAGATATTGCTATGTTGGCGCGTATATTACAACCTCAAGAGGAACTGTGACTATAGGACCTGAATATATTGATAATTCCGACTATGTTCCGATGCCAAAGCCTGAAGGACTCAGTTTGAGTTATAGCAAACCTTATGTAAAAGCCCGTTGTAATATTGATTATTCAGGCACTGAATACTCAATTAAAAAAGTTGGATTTTATTATGGGACATACTCTAGTGCTGTTAGTTTTATAGAATGTGAGATTGTGAATGGCTCTTTTCAAGCGTCTATACCTGTAACAGGTTGGTCCTTCTGTTATGTTTATGCAGCTGTGCAGAGTTCTAAAGGAACAAAATATAGTGAAACAAAAGAAATACATTTTTAATTGGATATTATGAAGAAGATAATTGTATTCTTGTTGACATTATTAGTAATAGTATCAACAACCGAGCTCCAAGCTCAGAACAAGGCATTGGAAAAGGCGTTAAAGAAAGAATTTAAAGCTAAACAAAAAGAACTGAAACAAGGAAACTGGAAAATTTACGGTTCATCCCGCAGTGCGGATGTAGTTTTATTAAAGCATTTTGATAGATTGTCTACAATGGGGGATGATGCGGTAGAAGTACTTGGAGTTGCTTCAAAATTCAAATCTAAAAATGTCGGTGTACAGATGGCTTATAATAATGCGGTAGTAACTTATGCGCAAAAAGCCGGTAGCCATGTGAAAGGTAGGGTTGTTTCCGATATTTCCGGAGACGGAACGGAAGGAACCAGTGAGTTTGAGCATTTCTATGCAGCCTACGAACGTGAAGTGGAAAAGGAAATAAAAGGTGAATTGGAACAGAGCTTTACCGTTATTCGTGAAAATGGTGATGGTACCTTTGAAATGCAAAGTTACTTTATAGCCAGTGAAAGTGCAGCTACTAAGGCACGTATACGGGCATACGAGAATGCAATGAAAGAATCGGCTGCCGCACAAAAGTATGCCGGAAAGATAAGTGATTTTATCAAAGAAGGATTTAAATCACAGGAATAGATTAGTTTGTAATGAAAGCGAAGCGGATTTTAGCGGGATTAGTTTTGTCCTTTTGTGTGATAGTACTATCTGCACAACAAGAGAAACAGACTTTTGATGAGTATCGGAAAGAAATGCTGAATAAGTATGATACTCATCGGAGGAATGTGCTCGAAAGGTATTCTGAATATCTGAAAGGAATTTGGAAGGACTATCAAAGTTTCATAGGAGAAAAGGCTGATATGATTCCTAAACCTGAAAAACAACCTGTTGTCAATTCGGCTAAAGGAGTTGTTTTATCTTCTCCTTGGCTGCTTGACACTGTTCCTGTGACGGATACCATATCATTGAATAAAACAGATATCCCGCTAAAAGCGCTTTCGGATTTACCTCTAAATAAGAAAAGAGTATATACCTTTTACGATTTGGAGATAGAATTACCAGAGATAGAAAAGGAAAAAGAACCTGTTTCCTTTCCTACGTTACAAAACATTTCTGCATATTGGGAAATGATGCAGAAAAAACATATTGGTTTTCAATGGATATCCGGAATGAAAGAGATTGTTTCTACTTATGGCTTTAATGACTGGCTGGAGGTTGATTTGGTACGTCATTGCGTCAATCAATCTTTTACAGGAGGGACGTCCGAAACTCGTATAGTATTTACTCATTTTGCATTGGTACATTTGGGTTATGATGTTCGTTTGGGAATCACTGATACGAAACAGTTGGTTTTACTAATCCCTTTTCGTCAGATGGTCTATGGGCGTTCTTTTATTAAATTAGATGGGAAGAAGTACCATATTTATTATGATGAATTGAAGGGGCGGGAAGAAAAGACACCGGTCATTTCAACTTATGAAATACCGGAAGTAGATAAGGCAGGTAGGGAGGTGGATTTAATATTCCAACATCCGGTAACTTTGCCTGTGAATGAATGGAGAAGGTTTAGTCTTACTGATGGTCAGTTAGCCATTGAAAGCGAGGTCTCTGTGACATTAATGAAGATGCTGTCTCATTATCCGCAAATGCCTGTCTCTTGTTATGCTGTGTCGATTTTGCAACCTGAATTGAGGAAAATAATTGTAGAACAGGTAAAGAAACAGGTAAGCGGCTTAGGTGAACTGGAAGCTGTCAATCGTATTTTAAAGTTCGTGCAATATGCTTTTCCGTATGCTACGGATAGTCAGCAATTCGGCTACGAAAAGCCTTTCTTTATGGAAGAGCTTCTTTATTATCCCCAATGTGATTGTGAAGATCGTGCTGTATTTTATGCATATCTGTTAAGATACGTTTTGAATCTTGATTGTCATTTAGTTAAATATCCCGGTCATGAGTGTGTTGCGGTTAGACTGACTTGCCCGATTGAAGGAAGTGGCTATATATATAAAGGAGCATATTATTCAATATCAGATCCTACTTATGTCGGTGCAATGACTGGTATGTGTATGCCTGATTATTTGCATGAAAAGCCGGTTATTGAATGTTGGCTGGGTAATAATCCATAAAATGCTTGTTCGTGCAAATTTAAGTACTTATCTTTGTTCTCATAAATTAAATGGTAACTCATTATGGAAATAGGAGACAAAGTATTAGTATCACCCGATTTGACTATGCTTGCCGACTGGACGCCGGCAACGGTGATAGAGGTTGAAAACAATCCCTTTATTGGCATTGTCATCTCTGCGAAGACAGATAAGGGAGTTATCTTTTTCGGGCAGAAAGATTTGTTTAAACCACTAAAAGAAGAGGAATGTTTGCAATAAGTTTCGATATGGTCATTTCGGATCTCAAAAAGCATTATGGTGAACCTTACAATAATGCTTATTTTGAAATAAAAGAAGTTTTAAGACGAAATGGCTTTAACTGGGTGCAAGGTAGTACTTATCTAACCGAAAGTGATGATTTAGGTAATGTTATTAAGGCGATTATGGCCTTGTCGAAAATAAATTGGTTTAAGAAGTCCGTTCGTGATATCAGAGGTTACAAAGTAGAGAACTGGTCTGATTTTACGGATATAGTGAAGAATGCGTGACTTTTAAATTAATGAACGTTAGGAAGAAGGAAAGATAGGAAACAGGAGGGCAAAGCCCTCCTGTTTTCATTTGAATACTATAAGTTTATATCTCAAAGTCCGGCAAATAATCCGTCAGTACTTTACTGATCTGCTTGCCTTTTATCTGATCGGTTACAATTGTTGCACCTTCCTTTTTACCTGCATCATAGTTCAAAGAAACCTTTTCAGATTTGTTGGTGACGGTGATAGCGGCTTTTCCTTTCTCAGTCAGATTGCAGTTGATAACCCAATCTCCGACTTGAACGGTATTACCGTTACGGACTACTTTCATATCCGGGCGGTTATTTCCATGAGTATCCATAACCGTTAAGAAACGGGCAACCTTGCATGGAACGGTTGTAGAAGAGAAATGCCAGTGATTAGGATATTTCAGAGCTTTCCCTTGCGCGTTCGTTACATTTTTCCAGTTTGTCGGAGCACAGAAGAAAGTATCTGCAATAGCCTGTTCTGTCTTAGCCGAACTGAAGAGGTGAGCTACAGAAACTCCGCCTGCCTTATTCTTGCCCGTAACTTGCACTTCGTTCGGAAGTTCTTTCATTTCCATAGGAAGTTCTACCGTATGCAAAAGATAACTCCATGTTACAGCCTCTTTACCCTCCAGTTCGTCATAAATCACATATACGCCACTATTGCCTAATTGGATGATATGACGGCGGAACATATCCAGTTTGTTCTCATCCCATCCTTTTTCCGGAGTATATTGAGTACCCGATAGCTCACCGCGTTTCAGCCAAATGGGAGCAGTGACTTTTCCGTACGCATTGGACGCATCACCCACCATATAGGAAATCTTTTCCCCTTCATACCAACGTGGAATCCAGCCGTATCCTTCCGTACCTATCTTCTGCGTCATGCCATTGACCAGAATACTATTGTGCGCACGTGTATTGCGGTAGGCGTACATGCAATGATCATCCGTAAAACCGGTACGATGACCGCTACTGTAGAAAATAGCCTTCCCACCATAGAACGTGTTGAAAGCATTCTGATTAGCCAGTGCATGAGAAGTGGAACCGTAAGGACTCGAACGGAATGAAAGCATGGCATTCTTACCTATATCTCCCAGTGAAGTATGCATCGTTGCTATTCCCGTTTCGTTGAATACTTTTGTCATAGGGAGCTCAGCCAATGAACGTTCCTCTTTCGGCAATGATTTTTTAGTAGTACAGCGGTACCAAGTCAAGTCGCCGGATTTACCTAAGAATGTTTTCTTCATGATGTCCGGTTCTTTTTTCAATATCGTACGTGCATAAGCTGCCGCCCACGGATTATTACATTCACGTGCCAGTGCATCTGCGTAGCCCACACGTGTACCGTTCGGCTTCATCTTTGTCTCATGAGAATTCCCCTGTCCGGCAGATTTGGAGAATGGAGGTTGCTGATAGATGACATAAAGTGCATTGTTGTTATACCACGGGTCGGCAAAGAAATCGAATCCACTGATACGAGAGTAGAAAGCAGGCACTTCGATCAACGTGCGGAGGTTGACATGGAAATAAGAATCGCCATTATGCCATCCCCCGTCCGTATTAAGTCCCGGCAGGCGAGATACCCATTCATTGTAACAATAATCCACCCAAGTAGAAGCCATCGGAAGTTCGCCGTACGTAGCGAAAGCCGCCATATTCAGAATACGGAAAGTCATTTGCCAGACATGATTGTCGGCAATACGGTTTTCCAGATGATTGACATACTCATGATAGAACTTCTTGCCATTATCGCGGATCGTTCTCAAGAGCAGCTTTTTTTCTTCCGGTTTCATCAGATTATACCATGCATCGTATGCCGAAGTACTCATCGACAGAATCGTGGAACGGTTGAAATCTCCTGCAAAATACTTGCTGTTTTTCCATGAAAGGATTTCAGAAAGGCGTTTGATTCCTTCCTTATAATACACCTCATCTTTAGTCAGCAGATAAGCGCGTACCATTGCTTCAATGTTCGCTTCTTCACGGTCTACAATCTTCCGGCTTTCCCGAATCAGTGCAGAACGGTATTGCACGATGTTCGTCAGCTTCACAACCTGTGTCGTATCAATTTCCTCTTCCAAATGTTTCAGCGGGTGATTCAAACATTTATTGGCCTTTGTGATATACGCCTGTGCTTCCGGGTTGTTCTTATTCCGTTCGATGATGTTATCCCAGTCGTTCGCATCGAGCAGAATACGGGGATGAGTCTTTGGAAATTTAGCCAATACTTCTTGTAGTGAAGGAGGGTTGAAAGTACGCGTCTGCTCGTCTACATAGAAATGGTAAACAGGCGACCATTCCTCCTTACCGTCTTTGTCAACGTATGCGTGCTGCCAATACCATTTTCCTTTCCCGAACAATTTGAAAGGATTGAAGAATGCCCATTTCCTTTCGGCAGTAATAACTTCCGACTTAAACTCCGGATCACGTGCGATGCGGATACGATAAGTTACTTCCGGTTTGAAATCCTCTTCTTCCACACCGTCGAGTACGGCACCGAGATGCGGATACTTATCCGGCCACATGAAGCGTGGCGGATTAACTGCAATATGCTGTCCATCCAGTGGCGAAGGAGTTTCACGTACCTCATGCATCAATGTCTGTTGGCTAAGGCGCATAATACCTTTCTGGGCATATCCGTTTGCGGATAACAGGATGGAAAACAAAAGGAGAATATAGCTTCGTTGTTTCATAATCATGCTTTTTTAAACAGTTCTTTCAGTTTCACTGTCTTATTGTTAATCAACGGGCGCGCCCAAAAACCGATGAACGTGATGTATCCTACAAAGACCAGGATAAACAACATACCTGTTCTCAGCGACGTAGCATCGGCTATCGTGCTGACAATCATCGGACCGCCTGCTCCGCCTACGATTGCGGAACATAAAATACCGGCAAAAGAGCCATGATGTTGTGAGGCGGAATTCAAGGCCAGAGAGAACACGATGGAGTACATCATTGAAATGCTGAATCCTACGGCAGGGAAAGCAATCAAAGCAATTCCCTTGCTTCCGAATAAAGCGGAAAGCAACAACACAATCGTCAATACTCCCGAAATCTGTAACAATCGTTTGCTGTCAATCAACTTCAGCAGCAACATTCCGACCAGACAACCGGCCGTCATCAATCCCCAAAAATAACTAACGGCTTGCGCGCCATCTGTTTGAGGGTTGACTCCATGGTACTGTTCGAGGAATGTACTCATAAAGATAGAAGTGCCCTGCTCTGTGCTGACATAACAGAAGATTTCCAGAAAGAACAGCCATACATACTTTTGTTTGAATAAAGCCAGATAGGAATCCTTTGATCCGCTTTTCTCGTCTTCTTTCAATTCGATTTTCGGGAAACGAGAGAGACTGACGGCAATCAACATGACCAACAGAATTAAGGCGAATACCCAATAAAGCGATACCCAAGGCATTTCCCGCGGGGTGACGTCTGCCAATAAATCAATGAAGAATCCTTTTCCGGCTGTGTACGTTGCCGGATCAAGTTCACGAATTAGATAAGTATACACTAAAGGACTCAGGAAAGAAGCGATTCCAAACATAAATTGCGCCAGTTCGGCAACGAACGCATAGTTCTCTTCCCCTCCCACAGTACGTTGAAGCGGATTCAGTACCGTTTGCAGCATAGCCATCCCCAAGCCGATGATGAAGGAAGAAGCCAGCAACATCGGATAGGTATGCATACAAGCAAACAGAATAGTTCCGATAAACGGCATTAGGAATCCGCCGAACAATACCGGCTTTTCACCGAAACGGTCGATCAGTAACCCGGCGGGAATGGACATGATGGCATAAGCCAGAAAGAAAGAAGTCGGGATAAAACCCGCCATTGTTAGGTCACTTAAATTGAAGTTGTGAATGATGTCCGGAATAAGTGGTCCCAGAATATTAGTGATAAACGAGATTGTGAACCAAAACGCCATTATCAGCGCCAGCATTCCTATATTTCTTTTCATAATTTTGAATAAGTTGAAAGTTGACAATTGGAAGTCGAGAGTTTATTCAACTTTTAACTTTCCATTAAAGAAGAGGGAAGCGGCCCCGATACTTCCTGCCTTATTGCCTAATGCGGCAGCCATGATTTCCGTATTCACGGCACAGTCGGAGATAGCATAACGGTGTGCTTTTTCACTCACTTTCCGGATATAAAAATCACCGGCTTCGGAAAGGCCTCCGCCGATTACAATCTTCTGAGGGCTGAAGGTATTGATGAATCCGGCAATACCGTGTCCTAGAAAATCGCAATGTTCTTCCAGTGATTCGGTGGCAATCTTATCGCCTTGTTTGTAAAGACGCACAATCAATTCACCGTTAATCTCTTCGCCCGGATAGGAAATACCGGCTTCTGCTATTCGTTTACTGAAACGTCGTACGAGAGCGGAAGTAGAAGCATAGTGCTCCAGACAGCCGACAGAACCACAAGCGCAGGGCTCTCCATTGGCAATTAAGGGTACGTGCCCTAATTCCGTTCCCCGATTGGCAAAACCGTTGAATAATTTACCGTCGATAACAACTGCACCGCCGATACCGGTTCCTACCGTTAAGAAAACAACATGAGTCGCCCCTTTACCTGCCCCGTACATAGTTTCACCTAGTCCCATCAGGTTAGCGTCATTCCCCAATAAGACCGGAATGCCGGTTTCTGCTTCAATGCGGTCTGCCAAACATAGGTTTTCCCATCCCTTGATGTTCTCCGCACCTCCCAGAACGATCCGGTTCGTACAATCTACGATACCCGGTGTTCCGATTCCTATACCGTTAATCTTACAATTCTGTTTTTTTGCAAAAGCCTTCACTTCATTGATGGCGGCAACCAACTGTCCGATGACCGCTTCTGCCGATACATCGGCTTTTGACGGCAACTTCCCTTGAAAATGAAATACGCCTTCATTATCAATAAGGGCGTATTTCACTGAAGTTCCGCCAAGGTCAATTCCTATAGCGTATTCTTTTTCCATATCATTTTAATACTTGATTTACACTCTTTCTGCCCAGATCGGTGAACTCCACGCCCATTGTCCGTCGCGTTGACGGGCGCGTACATAGTAATAATCCGTATCACGTTGAGGCTCTTTATCCTCCATGTAATGTTCTACCGTGAAGCAACTTTCCGGCATAGCGCGGTTGAAGAGGATCGCTTCGCTCAACCAGCCGATCATAAAGTGCGAACGTGAACCATCAAGCAGTTCACCTAATGTATGTTCAAACTTCTTGCCATTGAATTCTGCGATAATCTTACCGTCTTTCGGCATTTCCACATCAAGTATTACAGCCTGCATAGCCGCTGTGGTAGTATTCGGATTCTTGCTGCTGTACATATCCAGTTCGGTTTCCTTGTCGTTTACGGAAACGATGCGGTTGACGTGTGTGTGGAATTCTGTTTCACCTTCTTGCGGAGAAGTGAAGGCCGCACCACGGAAGCAAGGAGTTACACCGTGCAATTTTCCTTTATCCAAAGACAGTTTACCCTGCCAGTGTACATATTGTTCTTCGCGGTTCCAACCGAAATCCATCTTCACTTTGCAACGTACCGTGTCACCTTCCGGAGCAACCGGAGTCAACGGACCGTTCATGCGCGCCAGAATCTGACCGTTCTTTATAATATCTACATAGTCGATACAGCTTTCACCGGTTACATTCACATAGATGCGACGGCTGTTTCCGCGAACTACATCTCCCATAAAGGCGTCATTCAACCGGAAATCGATAAGAATCTTATCACCTGTTGCGGCGCATACGTGGCGGGTACGGAGTGCGTCCCAGATTGCATCACGGGTTAACGATGGAGCAAGCACTCCGATACGTCCGTCTCCGTAACTTCCCGGATAACCGGAATGCTGGTCGGTAGAAGCCATGATACCGAACTTATTGCCTAACTCAAGACCGTATTGAATGGTTCCTTCCCATTGGCGAGGTCCCATATCATGCAGATACGGATAATCTCCCTGATCACTTTCCGCCAGACCATGACGGGAATACATCTCTACGAACGGAGTCTGATCTCCTTCGGTGAAACATTTCCAGTTGTAGCCACGATAACCGCCTTGATAACCCATGTGGTGCGGAGTGATAAATACTTTATGTCCTTTGGCATTTTGTTTCCAGTCCTCAATGGAAGTACATTCAACAAGTGGTGCATCCAGGTCATAGTTCAGTGCGACATGGTCACCATGTTCCATGCTGTGAGCTTCGTAGCCGATAAAGGCGAGGAATTCACCTTCTTTATTGTATTCGTTTGTCATGGCTACATATTTCTCGTAACCACCTTCACGCAAACGTTTGAAAGCACCTGTATGATAATCGATTACCCATTTCAGACGAGGATCGTCCGCTCCGGGAATATCCGGCCACATGGCATGGGGAGTGACGCTGACAAAATCCAATTGTCCTTTTGCTGCTTCAAAAGCGTCGCGCATATCGCCGTGTCCGTATGTGATGTTACAGTGGTTATGTAAGTCTCCCCAATACATTTTGAGGTCGCTTGCCGATGGCATGATTTTCTTTGCATCTTTGCTGCCCGGTGCACAAGCACCCAATAAGCTGCCCGAAGCTGCCAATCCGAGGAAAGACCAGCCTGTGTTTTTTAAGAACTTTCTTCTATCCATGGTTTTAGTAATTAGTTTATCTGTTTTTCATTAGTCGGCGATCCCCTTTGAAAAGAACTTTCTCTTTCTCATCAGGATCGGTGTCTTTGTACTGTTTTTGAGTCTCCTCAAGAAGTTGCATCAGTTCCTTCTGTTTTTCTGCATATTCCGGTTTGCCGAAAACATTATTCATTTCTTTGGGGTCGGCTTTCATGTCGTACATTTCCCATTCATCAATGTCGTTGTAGAAATGAATCAGTTTGAAATCTTGGGTACGGATACCGTAATGGCGTTTTACAGAGTGCTCGGCAGGATATTCATAATAATGATAATAAGCTGCTTTTCGCCAGTCGGCGGGAGTTTTGCCTTCGTTCACCAATATCGGTTTCAGCGAGGCACCTTGAATATCCGATGGTATTTCCACTCCGGCAAAGTCGAGGAAAGTAGGGGCAAAGTCAACATTCATGCTGATCGCATTGCTTACGCTTCCTGCTTTGATTGCCTTCGGATAACGGATGATAAGCGGCATACGCTGGCATTCTTCATACATGAAGCGTTTGTCGAACCATCCATGTTCACCGAGGAAGAAACCTTGATCGGAGGTATAGACAATAATTGTATTGTCCAGCTCACCAATCTTTTCGAGATAATTCATCAGGCGACCGATGTTTTCGTCCACTGCCAATGTGGTAGCCAGATAATCGCGCATATACTGTTGGTATTTCCAACTGATCAACTCTTTGCCTTTCAAGTCTCCCTTACGATATTCTGCGATACGCTGTGCATACACAGAATCCCATTTGTCCTGTACTTCGGCAGGCATACGTTTGTACACACTGTAAAGACGGTTGGTGGTATCTTTCAGCATTTCTTCACGAGTCAGCAGTTTGAGATCCCAATCGTCAGTCAAAGTGTGTTCGATAGACATATCCTGTTCACGAGCCGCTCTTCCACGTCCTTCGTAGTCGTCGAACAAGTTGGCAGGTTCGGGAAAGGTAGTATTGTTGAAGATACCCAGATAGCGGGGAGCAGGCATCCAGTTGCGGTGCGGTGCTTTCTGATGATACATCATGCAGAACGGTTTGCTCTTGTCGCGGCCTTCGAGGAATTTGATGGCTTTATCTGTGATAATGTCTGTTGCATATCCTTTTTCAACGATATGTTTACCGTCTTCCCAGAAGTCAGGATCGTAATAGTCGCCTTGCTCATGCTGACCGCTAAGGATGCTCCAATGGTCGAAACCTTGCGGTTCACTGATAAGGTGCCACTTGCCGATCATGGCAGTCTGATATCCGGCTTGTTGAAGAAGCTTTGGAAATGTCTGCTGGTCACCGTTGAAAGTGCTGGCATTATCGGTAAAGCCGTTCTCGTGACTGAACTTACCGGTCAGGATACAAGCACGTGAAGGGCCGGAGAGGGCATTGACAGCATAACAATTATCGAAACGGATACCTTCGTTGGCAATCCGGTCCATGTTAGGAGTTTGGATCAGATTTCCTCCATAGCATGACATTGCCTGGGTGGTATGGTCATCCGTCATCATGAAAATGATGTTCGGCTGTTTGGCTTCTTCCTTCTTTTGACCACTGCATGAAGCAAGGCTTAATGCAGCCAACGGGAGGAATAGGGTAGAGGGGTTTTTCATCAATTACTATATTTTGTATTTTAGTGACTGTTTCTTTCCGTTTACTTTCACTTCTACTTCCAGACCATTTTCATCGAATGCTTTGTTCTTGAATTTAGCGTCAAATTTAGGGGCATCTGCGCTTTTCTTTACCGGATAGATCACAGTGATATAACGTACAGCTTCTTCGCCGTCTTTCTTCACGTTGAATGATACATTCATACGTTTGTAACGTTTGCGGTAAGCTGTAGAACACCATCCCGGTTCTTTTTTCATAGTCATGCCGGTAGGACCGAAACATTGCAGTTTCATGTTGCTTCCATCCTCGAACTGAGTAAGGAATGTCATGTCTTCGCGACTGTTTGCGATTTCTCCCTTCGGCATTTGATAATGAAGGTTGATGGAACCTTTGGCGCTACCTGCCAATTCGTCTACAATTACAAAGTATGTGTTGTCGACGAAGAAAACGGAACGACGGTGCTTCAAGTTTTTGTAGCTTGGGTTTTCAGTCACCAGCGTTTGGATTGTTCCTTCCGGCTGCCACAATTTAGTTACAGATTCAGTTGTATCCAGATTTTTGTTGTTCAGAGTCACAGTATTGTGAACACAAGTCTGACGGTGCCAGTTGCGTTGTTCCATTACTTCACCTTCGCCTGCATACACATACGAACCTGAATCTGGGAACAGGTTTTTGCCATTGAACCACAGTTCGAATGTACCGTTGTCCGGTTGACAGTGCCAGAAAGCTTTCGGACCGGCTTTCACCACCATTTGAGTAGCGTCCGTTCCCCAAGAGTTGCGGAATACGAAGAAACCTGATTTCAAGAATCCTTTAGACATATAATCCGGCAATGCACCTTCTTTACCTTCTGTTGCGAAGTATTTGATAGCCTGGTTTTTCGGGAACAATTTGCTCCATGATTTGTAGTTCTTCACCATTTCCTTCTTTGTTGTCAGTTTTGCGTCACTGAAACACGGATTTGTGTAGTCGGGGAAAGAAATGTTTGCATAGAACATAATCATGCTTTCGATAGTATCCAGATAGTCTTGTGGGAATTCTTTGCGGAATCCGTTTGCGTCTGCGATACCCAATGCTTTACAGAAGATATTGATTGCGGCAAGGTGATAATGCGGGTCAAGCTCGAATTGTCCCCCATCTTCATATACCTGTACATGAATTTCACGGTTCAGGATATCAATACCGCTCTTTCTCCATGCCGGAGCGTCCTTGAATTCAGGGAAGAAAGCACCGGCATAAATCATACGCTGAGCTTCAAACAACAAGTGGTTACCTTGATCTGAGTAATTGCCCAAAATATGTACAGCGTGTTTGTGATAGTTCACCAAGAACTCAGTCAGGAAATCCGGAGTGAAAGAAGGAGAGGGGAGGAACAACTGGAATTGTGAGGTCTGATCTTGCAGACGGTTGCTCACTTCCAACGGACGCCATGCAAAACGTACATTTTCCACTTCACCTTTAAGTTTGCTGTCACTCAACATTTCATATTCTTTTTTATCCATCTTCACCAACGGATTCTTGTTGATCCAGTCGATATACTGATGAGCCCATTCTTTGGCATATTTCTCATCACCGGATACGCGGTAAGCCTTACCCATCGGAGTGAACCATTTGTGACGGTGCAACTGCCAACGGAGTTCGTTATCTTTCACCGGCCAATATTGCCAGTTGATGTCTTCTCCATAATTATAAGAAGGTTGATACCCTTTGTGTACAAAGAAAGTATGTTGCAGCGCGTCGTCTGCCCATTTCTGTTCTTCTTTACCGATAGTGATTTTGTTCAGATTGATATCCGGAGTCTTCACGTTTGTACGTGCGCGATAGTAATCAAGCAATGCTTTGGCTGCATCTTCATTTTTACCCTCCTGATGGAGTGCTTTCACTTTTTCCAGTCCCGGGTAGTCCAGATTGAGAAGTGAAAATACTTCGCTTTTCAACTCTTGGGCATAACCTTTGCCTACAAGACATGCAAATGTCAGTAGGACGATATATTTTAAAGTTTTATTCATGATATACTTTACGATTTTAAAATTTACTATTGGACTCTTATCTTATATTATTGAATCACTCTCAACTCTCCATTCTCAACTCTCAACTTCTTCAACTCCATGAATCTCTTCAATGCTTCCAGATAGTAGTAGTCGGCATAGTTCAGTGGAGTGTCTATCTCAGAACCGTTAGGCAATGAGCCGACAGAGTGCAATAGGATAAATCCTTGATTGTCGCCAACTTTTGCAAGGTATGCATCGCTTGACAAACTCTTCAGAATCTTTTCTGCGTAATCCAGATATTTCTGTCCGTCGGGAACCATAGTACTCAACTCGATTAATGCAGAAGCAGTAACAGCGGCGGCGGATGCATCACGCGGAGTCTCTTCTGTCACAGGAGCGTCATAGTCCCAATAAGGAATAGCGTCGTCAGTCTTCACACGATCCATTATCATGTCGGCTACTTTCACTGCAAAGTTCAAGAAAGTAGTGTCGTTTGTTTCACGGTAGCAAGCTGTGTAACCATATACAGCCCATGCTTGACCGCGTGCCCATGAAGAATCATCGTTCTTGCCTTGATGAGTCTGTTTGCGTTCTACTGTTCCGTCGTTGTTGTAGCTCACTACATGCCAGCAAGTATAATCCGGGCGGAAGTGGTTGTTCATAGTAGTCATAGCGTGTTTAACGGCGATATCTTTATATTTGTTGTCACCTGTTGCTTTTGCTACGTTAAACAGAAGGTCGAGGTTCATCATGTTGTCGATGATAACCGGGAAGTTCCATGTTCCGAAATCCCATGAACGGATAGCGGCGATAGAATCGTTGAAACGTCCGCAAAGATTATCAGCTGTTTCTTTCATCACGGCTGCGATAGTATCGTTAGGGGCCAGACGTTCAGCATTGCCATAACTGCAATTGATCATGAAGCCTAAATCGTGTGTGCCTTTGTAATAGCGTACAGGATTCAAGAGATTTGTATATTGAATGGCTTGTGCTTTCAGAGTATCGTTTCCTGTCAGTTCGTATGCGTACCATAAAGAACCAGGGAAGAAACCGCTTGTCCAGTCATAAACGCCACAGAGACGGCGTTTACCTAATTGCTCTGCAGTCGGTTGTGCGCGAAGTGAGTCTTTGAAAGTCAGTGAGTCTCTTTCTAACTGACGGCAAAGGAAGTCCATATCATAGCCTGTGCGGATAGAACGCGGCAACATACCTGTGCCATTAATTTCCTCTGCGGAAAGCTGTAATTGTGCAGAAGCTACATCCAGTCCTTTTTTTATCCAACTGTAGTCTTCCTTAGGGGCTGTTTGGCACGATGCAAGCGCAATTGTAACCGAAGCAAAGAGAACGAGTTTCTTTTTCATGTTATTCATTTTAAGTGATTGTTTTTAGAAGTTTTGTAACTGATGCAAAAGTAGGCGAAAGCTCTAATTTTATGTTACAGGATTGTTGAAAAGGCATTTAATTAAGGCTTTTCAAATATTGATTTTGTTGAAAAAGGTTTTAATATTCTCCAATATGCCTGGTTAGGGGCATATTGGAGAGGGATTAGATTTGAATTTTTTATTGTTCCCAACCTGGATTTTGCACAAACTGTTCACATAAGTCCATGTCTCTTTGTGGAATAGGCAGTAACTCATGTTTACCTAATTTCGTATACCTTCCAGCAGTGTTGAATGGTTTGTTTTTTTCCGGATCGTTGTCTTGAAACCAGAAGTTGATGGCATTATAAGTTTCTTTTACGGTTTTGTAATAGATTCCCCAACGTACCAAGTCCATGCGACGGTGCCCTTCGAATGCGAGTTCATAAGCACGTTCGTCTTTTATAGCTTGATTGAACTCATCGTAAGACAAACCGGATAAATCGTGTTCACTATTTCCGTATGCACGGCGGCGAACCTCATTGATAGCATCATATGCTTCTTTAGTAGGATACCCTTTCCATTCATTTAATGCTTCAGCATAGAGTAAAAGAACATCGGCATAGCGTAGGAAATACCAATTTGCATTTGATTTATCATTGTTGATAAGTTTGTTTTGAACGTATTTTTCCAAATCCCATTTAGCGGGGGTATATCCTTGCTTTTCTTTATTTTTCATCTCAGGTAAGCGATCGTTTTCTTTAGCTTTTTCTTCTGAATCGCTTTTGCCTTGCACACATAGTTTACGGGTTGGGTTGTATAGATAGTTAGCTACTGAGAGAGCTAAACGTTTGTCTTTAACCAAGTCTTCGTGATATTCTTCTCCTTCTGCAAGGTCTTTATTTCTCCATTTTAGTACAAATGGATGAACTACTTTGACGTTGCCCGCATTACTACCTCGTTCGCCGGCAATCATAGTAGCTTTTACACCGTTCCATTTTCCTATACGTCCGCAGGGATCACCAGCACCGCCTGATGCAGTGGGACTATAAAAACTTATTTCAATCAGACTTTCTGTGGGATCCCATACTCCGTTGCAAGTATTCATCCATAATTGTTCGAAATCGTTCAATAAACTGTGTTTTCTCGATTCAACCAATGTCTTAGCTGTTTTGGCTGCTTCTTCCCATTTAGAAGTATCGTTCACAGGGTATCCTGCCCAAGTGGCATATACTTTGGTGAGTAGCCCCAATGCAGCACCTTTCGACATACGGAATTTGGTACTGCTTCGTTCATTGTCGTCTGATGTATAAGGAAGTGTCTGACTTGCATGGAGCAAATCCTTCTCAATGAACTGATAAATAATTTCAGGCTTTTCCTGTACAAATGTGCTGGGAGCTTGTTCAGACATCGCAGTATTTGTCATTAAAGGAACATTACCGTAGCGACGAACCAATTCAAAATAGCACATACCTCTGATGGCTCTGGCTTCTGCTATATAGAGATATGCCAATTGTCTATCAGTTTCATTGAATGTCTTCATACGCTGTTCCAATATCTCCATGAAATCATTCGCATTGTAAATAGCTTTGTACAGTGCTGCCCAAGTTTGCTGTATTTCTGCTTGACTAGAGTTAAATGCATTGGAAGGTATAATACGGAAGTTCTCAGTTGTAGTTCCTTCTACCTGTTCACAGTCTGTAGCCAAATTGAAAAGGAAGGAGAGATTCATACCATACATAGCATCACTTACCAAGCTTTGATAAACTCCCAATAATACAGTCTCCGCTTCTTGAGCGTTTAGCATGAATCTAGTCTTGTCTATTTCAGTCCTAGACTCTTCGTCGAGCGAGCACGAGTAAGGAAGAATGCATATCGCCGACAGGATTATATAATAAAAAATCTTTTTCATTACGTTCGTTTTTATTAGAATTGAAGATCAATACCAAATGTAAATACTCTACTCTTAGGATAAGCACCCCAGTCCAATCCAGGTGTCATAGGGTTATTTCCGGCAGTACTTACTTCAGGGTCGTAGCCACTATATCCGTTAATACAGAACAAGTTTTGACCACTAGCGTATACACGCAAACGAGAAATATAAGCTTTCTTTGTCCATTTCTGTGGAATGGTATATCCTAATGTTATATTTTTTAAACGGAGGAAAGAACCGTCTTCTACAAAGCGGGAATAAACATCATTGGTGATGTATCCTTTTACAGAAGGTACCTTATTGGAAGCGTTTGTTTCTGTCCAACGGTCGGCAACTTCTGCCAGCATATTTCTACGGCCACTTCTAGATTGAGTAGCATACAATCGGGTTGCGTTGTAGATATCATTACCGTAATTAAATTGGAACATGAAACTGAAGTCAATACCTTTATAATTGAACGTATTGGTGATACCTCCATACCATTTTGGTATAGCATTTCCTATTACAGTACGATCTGCTGTTGTTATAATACCATCTCCATTTTGGTCTTTATATTTTACAACACCAGGACGCAGACCATCTGCATCTGTATACCGGGTGTTATTTGTAATTCCTTCTTTTAGTACATATTTGTTGTCTGGTGTGATATAAAAGTCACTACTTTGATAGACACCGTCAAATTCGTATCCGTAAATGGAACCTAGTGAAGAGCCTACGATAGCAATATAATCATCTTGTGTAAAGTTACTATCAAAGCCTGAACGAGTCGTTTTGTAATTGGCTCCAGATTCTAATGCTCTAAGTTCGTTGCGAATGATTGAAATATTGAAGTTAGTATTCCATGTGAATGTTTTAGTTTGGATATTGGTACTACTTAGACTGAATTCCATACCTTTGTTTCGAATTTTACCTATATTTTGGTATTGAGTACTGAATCCGGTAACATGAGCTAGCTCTTGTGCTAACAGTAAGTCTTTGGTATCTTTGATAAAGAAATCTGCAGTTAAACTCAATCTGTTCGCGAAAAGACCAAGATCTACACCTAAATTGACACTGGAAGAACCTTCCCATTTCAAATTTTGGTTTTTAATTTGTTTTGGTGTCAGTACTGTGTTCAGACTGTTGCCTATACCATATTTATTGCTTTGGTATAAGTCAAGCGATAAGTAGTTTGAAATACGGTCATTACCTACAATACCCCATCCAAAACGAATTTTAAAGTTAGAGATAGCTTCGATGTCTTTCATAAATGCTTCTTCAGACACACGCCATGCTGCTGAGAATGAAGGGAAGAATCCCCATTTGTTCTTTTGGGAGAATACGGTAGAGCCATCAGCACGTATAGTGGCAGTCAGCAAATAGCGGTTGTCATAGTTGTAATTACCACGAGCGAAGAATGAAAGTAATTTTTTGTCACCGAAATCGGTTGCTACTTTACTAGGGGTAGCACCGAGACCTAAGTTATTGTTACCTAGATGGTCAAATGGAAAATCCATAGCTTGTCCTAACAGATATTCACTGCTACGATAGGAAATTTCCTGTCCTAACATGACATCATAACTATTCTTTTTATTTATTTTTTGTTTCCATGTCAGGTTGTTTGAGCTAGTCCAGCGTACGTCACGTCCCATTTGGGTGTCTCCATAAGGCTTTTGACCGTTCCGGAATGCTTCTTTAGAACCGTCTTTGTAGAATTTGTCTGTGCGGGTGTTGGCTGTATAATAAGAATTGGCTGTTCTAAATGTAAGTCCTTTCATGATTTGCCAGGTCAGTGATGCATTTGCTCCCCATGCTTCTGCTCTTTTTTTATTAGTTACGGATTCGGTCTGTATTACAGGATTCACCTGTGCTAGGCTAGTACCGTCTTCCAACATTACTGGGTCAATAGCAGATGAGAGTAATTCTTCGTCTGTTAACTTTAAACCACCTGTAGGTCTCGCACTTAAGATTTGTGCCAGCATGTTGAAACGACCAGAATCGGCTGTGGTTCCTACACCTTTCTTGTTGGTCTGCGCATAGTTGACAGTAGCATCAAAAGATACGTTTTTTGTTACTTTCTGTTTCACTCTGAATTTTGCGGTAGTTCTGTCAAATCCACTATTATTGAAGATACCGTTTTCATTATAGTGGGTGAACAATAATGAATAAGTTGTTTTTTCGTCACCGCCGGTTACAGACAAGTTGTGATCTTGTGACCAAGTAGGATTAAATGTAGCAGCCTGCCAGTCAACTCCGCTCTCTCCGATATAATCGTCAAGAGATTGGAAACGGTGAGGTACTCCGTTGTCATCATTACCTGTTTTGTAATATGTATCCGCATATTTAGGATCGATATCTTTTTGCAATTGTACAAACTCATACGGAGTCAACATATCTAATTGTTTCGTAATTTTTCGGTAGGTAGCTGAACCATTATAAGTAATGGTAGGCTTACCGGATTTTCCGGATTTAGTGGTAATCATTACAACACCGTTGGCTGCACGCGCACCATAAATAGCTGACGAGGAAGCATCTTTTAAAAATTCCATAGATTCGATATCGGCATTGGCAATGTTATCAATATTATCTACTTCAAAACCGTCAACAATGAAAAGAGGAGAAGCATCTCCCGTCATGGTTCCCACACCACGGATGTTGATATTGAATCCGGAACCGGGGCCACCATCGGATTGAGTGATTTGTACACCCGCTATTTGACCTCCCAATGCTCCCAATACAGAGCTGCTTTGGAACTCTTTTACGTCTTTGGCAGCAATGGAAGATACCGAACCGGTCAAATCGCTGCGTTTCATTGAACCGTATCCCACTACTACTACTTCATCCAATGCTTTGCTGTCAGGTACCATCTTTACAACAATCTTTTGTTGGTTGGAGTATTTTATTTCCTGGGTCTTATAGCCAATATAAGAAATGGTAATGATTTCTCCTTTTTTAACACTGATGGAGAAATTACCATCAATATCTGTGATGGTACCTCCGGAAGCTCCCTTTATCATAACGGTAGCCCCAATCAGTGGAAGATCGGTTTCATCAACCACTGTACCTTTGACTATGTTCTGAGCATAAATGCTGATGGACATAATCACTGCCAAGAGGGTAATAAACCCTCTTTGGCAACTTGTTCTTGTTATCATATTGTACATAATAATCTTGTTAATTTATTATTGTTTTTCATAGTTCTCGTCAAGCCAGATTACGAATGGGAAAATTTGCTCTCCATCGTTCAATTTGTCTTTATCTTGTTCTGTAGTGCAGGTCATTTGTCCATGGAAGAAACCATTGGCCCATCCGTCATCATTCCATTGATTGGCAAGCACTGCTACAGAATGTCGTTTTGATAAATCTGCTCCATTATCTACATAAGCTAATGTTTTTGTCCAATCTGTTTTGGGGATAATGGTCTGGTTCTGGAAATAAGATACAGGTAGTTTGGATTCGTTACCTCCATCGAATTTGTTCCAAAGGTTTTGCATGAATTTTGATCCATTTGCTATAGGTCTTCCACTTTCATGTTCTGTTCCGTCGCTTCTTTTTCCACCGTTGTTATAATAGTTGAATGTACGGCGGTAGTCTAGTAGGAATGTAGCTCTTTCTTCATCTGTTAGTATTGTTCCGTTCTTTTTGATGGCTGGGATGTTAGATTGTCCTCCTACTTTCGGATTGACGCGGAGCACCATAGGTGAGTATTCAATAGTATATCCGTTTGTGGTAGGTGTACAGCAATGAATAAAGAGCGGTGTGCTTACAGTCACTTGTGTATCAGGGTCATTTCCTGCTGTAGCAGTCACCATTACAATTCCTATTTGAGAATCTTTCCAGCTGGTGAGGGTGAAACTTCCATTGGAGGTCACATCTTTTGCACCGATTTGATGCACCTTTGCTACGGTCCATTTCAAGTCTTCGTTCTTTCCCTTGAAGTCGGTAACAGGCACTGGATTGGAATTTTGGAAATCAACTTTCTTAGTGAAGCGGAATTGGTTCTGATATTCATCGCCTTTTAGTTCAGTACCGTCTTCTCCGAGATTGTTGCCGTAATGGATATATGTGAACTTGTTTGGGTTTTCAATAATGTTCAAGGTTACTTCTGCTAGCATTTCTCCTTTCGGATTGATGGCGGTAACGGTGAATCTGTAGATACCCTTCGGTACTTTGTTACCTTTGATGGCGGTGATGCTGCCGTCATTTTCGTTGAAAGCAACTCCCGTATTAGCCAGTTCGGCGGGTATGTTAGTGAACTTGTAAAGTACTTCATCTCCTTCGATATTAGGTGCAACGTTGTAGCGTGCTAGTTCCACTTTCTTAATAGAATTATTCTCTCCATAAAAGAATTTGGTGATCGGCTTGATGAAATCCACCGTTTCCAATGTATAGATATCGTTGAATATTTTCCCTTTTTCCTCTTCTGTATTGAAGGCATTTTTGACACTGACACTGATGGTATAGATTTCGCCAATCTTGAAACCATGTCCGTCTTCTACGTAGATTTGACCAGTTTTTTCATTAATTTTAATCTTATCCGTAGTAGGTGTTATGCTATGAATGCTGAATTTTAGTTCGTCAGTAGAGCCTTTGAAAGTCGGTGTTTCTGATGTAAAAGAAGTGGGATCAGCAGTTGTTTTTTCTTCAATTTTTCCGTATCCCTTGGCGTAGGTTAGTGCTAAAGGCTTGGAAGTAATTTTCACTTGAATAGCTCTTTCGAGCATGCTGTCACCCACTTTAGTTCCTAGAATGAGTGAAACACTATAAATGGCAGGTTCTAATATTTCAGAGTCACTTCCCTGTACAATTGTGAATGCACCTTCATTAGAAATTGAGAAACATTTTTTATATTCTTCACTCAAAGGCTGATACAATGGTTCTGAATCCGATTCATTATTGGTTACCAATTCTACTGCACCTATCTCATATTTAGTGATAGAAATATGTTCTCCTTCAGTGGAAACGATAGAAGTCGGCATATCTACAATACTATTAATATCTATAACGTCTCCATAATCTACTGTTAATAAATTTGGAGTCATTGTGATGCCTTCGGGTGCTGCTGCTAACATTTTTACCGTTACGATGCCAGGGAAACTGTAGCTCTTTCCTCCTGCCATACACGAAATGGAAATACTATAACGCCCTGTAGAAGCGTTTTTTGTGTTGCTGATTGAAATTTTACCTGTTTCGGGATCAATCTCGAAACAATCACCCGAATAAGGTTCTCCGTTTAGGGTAATGCCTGTAATGGCAAAGTCAGAAGGGGCAGCTCCTTTATAAGTAGGACTGCTGATTGTTCCTACCATGGACGGACCTATGTCAGTCATTCCGGTGTAATAAATGGCGAATCCAGTTGAATCGGTAGTTTCTGTGTCTGAACAGGAGATATTGAATACGCTCAAAGTCACTACCGCTAAAATTGCCAAAAAGCTTGATGTTAACTTTTTTAGATTCATTTTATATAGGTATTAGTTAATTTCTTTTTAGAGTTGATAGCCCAAATTGTATTCTTTATTGTCGATAACGACCTTTACAGACACGTTATTGGCATTGCCGCTATCAGTAAATTCTGCTTGGACATTATGTGATGCGGGATCACTCGTAGGATATAATACGGTGATATAACGAACTGGAATGCCTGTCGCTTTTTCCATATCTAGCTGATAGGCTTTGCGAACTTCATATTTCCCGTCGTTTTTAATGGAGAAACGTCCTTCTTTTTCCTTGCAAGTGATGGACGTGCTTCCAAAACTGCGTACTAACAAATTGTTATCATCGCTAAAGAGTGTATGAGAACCATTGACATCGGTATCTACCGTTGCATCAGTTGTTGTTTCACACAAATGAAAGTTTAAGTTGGCTGTTCCTGTTGCTGTACCAAATCCTTCGTCTATCAGTACAAAGAACTGTTTATCTACAAAGAAGATGGAACGGCGGTGTTTGAAATCGTTGTCCTTGTATCCTTGGTTTTCAGTAACTACCAATTGTTGAGGTTCTTCTGCCGTCTTTACTAGTTTGCCTTTGGCAAAGACAATATCCTTGTTGTCGAGGGTTAGCGTGTTATGTGAATCGGTGCGGCGGAACCAGCGGCGTAGTGCTTTCACCTCGTTGTCTGTATTACTCATATAAGTACATACGCCCGAATCGGGGAAGAAGTTACGGTTGGCATGATATAGTTCGAATGTACCATTGTCCGGCTGATTGTGGCTCCAATCAGCTCCAGCGAGTGATTCTTCAGAATAGTTGTTACTATGTATTAATACGGTGCCTTCTTTGGTATTGTCAGCGAACTTCCATCCGTCGCGAAAAATGTAGTGTCCGGAAGCTTCGAATACTTTCACTTCTGTGCTAGGTTCTGTACCTTCAACTCCCTCGGTAGCCATGAATTTTAGCTCTTGGTTATCGGGGAACATTTCAGCGTATGATATAAAATTTTTGCTGAGAACACTTTTAGTCTTCATCCACGAGTCGTTCAGTGCGGAAGTACAATTGAAGTTACTCTTGGGAATGAAATAATTCTGATAAGTGAAATGCATCACTAATTCGGCTGCTTTTAATAGTATATCGTTAATTTCAGGTGAGAGGATTCCTTCAGGCAGACGGTTTTGTGCTACCAACTTGCGCAGGTTGTAGAATTCTGCTAAACTCCCCATATGGTAATGCAAAGATAAGTCACCTAGCATGCCGTCAGAGAGGAATTGTTTCTTTGTTTGTTCGTTTAAAATATCGAATCCCATTTTCTGCCATTCAGCGGCATTCTTGAATTCGGGGAACAGGGTTCCTGCAAAAGCTAACGCTGTCCCCTGACTCAGCAAGATATTATTCTCGTCATGATACTTGAATTTTGCAAGATAGTCAGCGTGTTCAGCAAAGTGAACCAAGAAAAATGAGAGCCACTCAGGAGTGAAGTTTGGCGAGAACTTATAGTATTCAAATAGTTCTGTCTGGTCCATAATACGAGTAGATACTTGTAGTTGCCACCATTGGAACTCGTCTGGCGTTTCTGGCTTTGGATTCTTGGCGATCCAATCTGCGTACACTTCTTTCCACTCTATAGCATATTGCTCGTTGCCTGTCTTTTGGTAAGCTTTGGCTTGAAATGGCATCCATTTGTGGCGATGTAATTGTTTTTGGTATTCATTATCGGCCCCATCGGGCTTGAAATTCCAGTTAATATTTTTGTCTTCGCCTAATAAAGAGTAAGGCAACTTGTTTTTTTCATTCGCAAAATAGTTGTCGTTTACGTAAAAACAGTATTTTTTTGCCTTGAGTGCATCGTTTGCCCATTTCTCTTCATTTTCATTAATGGTGGAGTTAATAAGAGAAACGTTGGGATTATTGATTCCTATTCTACCTTTATAATATTGAAGTAGTGCTTTTGCAGCAGAATAGTAATTCCCTGTTTCGTACCATGCTTTCACTTGTTCCAATCCTGGGTAATCAAGATTAAGTGCCTCGAATAAACTTAGCTCAATGTCTTCGTTGGGTAGTGTCGATTCTTCTTCTGTAGAATTACCACCACTGTTTTTGTAGAGTTCGTCGTCATCTGTGCATCCTGTAAATGCAATCAGTGAGAACACGCAAATAAAGAAGATGTTCTTCATACTTTATTAGGTTTTAATTATTAAAAGTTATATTTTACTGTTTGCAAATGTAATCTCTTTATATATAACAGTTAGCCGAAGTTGTTCAGGCTTTGTTCAAAAATGTTTTTTTGATATTAGTTTTGTTGAATCATATACTATTTATGTTCAAAAAAACTGTTTATGACTTGAAAATAGGTCTTTTGTATGTCATAATGTAACCTTCTCGTACATATATAGAGGAAGGCTTTTGTACATTTTTAGGTGTTGGTTTGGACGTTTTTTTAGTCCAAAGTGATTTTTGGAAACAGGTGGAATAGGAGAGATTATGCAGTCCGGAATCTTTCCTTGGGGATAGATCAACACCTCTTCTCCTTTCTTTAAATCAATTTGATACGTGTCGTTGGTGGTGGCTTGTACAGTAAACGTCCGTTTCCCTTTGAATATGGGATTAACGATGTCGGTAGTTACGATACATGGTTCTCCTGCAAGACTTTTGATGTGGATAAACAGTGTTTTCCCATCCTTTCTGTTGGCAGATACTTTGAATGCTCCTTCTGTGCGTAAACCGGAGAAGCAGACATCTTTCCAAACGTCCGGCAGTGCAGGGAAAATACGTAGTTTCCCTCCCCAACTTTGTATTAACATATCATGTATACATTGTGCGCCTGATAGTGGCGTCTCGATAACCGGGCCGCTTTCTTTATACATAGTGGTCGAACTAAGGAACTTGCCAAATAATTTATTTAGATAGGATAGAGCCTCGTTTCCTTTTCCAATAGCGGAAGATATAGAAGATGCACCTGTACATGAGTAACCTAAAAGAGCTTTCGGCTTACTTTGCCAAAAGGCTAATGATTTCTCTATAAGTTGGGTATTGTTTGGTTGCTCCTTATTAATAAGGTATAAAGGATAGATGGAAAGCAGGTGTGAATAATGCCTGTGGGAGAAAGCATAGGGTGTGTCTTTTCCAATAAGTAACCCATTTTCATCCATCGGATACGGAGTGAGATTATCCAATACATCTTTCCAGGTTGAATTTAGTGGATCTTGAATCTGCAATCGCTGTGCTGACTCCAATAAGGTCTGACAACCCCAATATAATAGTGCAAGGTCAAAGTTACAGTCTTCCGTTACACCATATTCGGGAGAATAAGTTTCAGGTAGATGATATTTGCCGTCTTCTCCTTTTTGGATGAAATGAAGATAGTAATTGATGGCCCCTTTTAATAACGGGAACAATTTGTTACGCAAAACTTCATCATCCATTTTATGACGATAAATAAGCCAAAGATTATGGCAGGCCCAAGGAAGAAGCCCCACTTGTGCTTTTCCTTTACCGGGAATTCCTACAGTGGTCGTCATACATTCCAGATTTGAAGCAACACCTATGCCCAATGAGTTGTGACGATATGCGGCAGGTATGTTCAAGCGTAGTTGGTCAATGTGATTATAGAGTGCATTCTCTAGGGATGCGGCTAAATCCAAATGGTCGGAAGCATTCAGTGCCCAGTAGGTGAGTTGCACGTTGAGGTTCCACCAAGCATTTGGCCACGGTGTTTCAGATAACCACGGACCGGTGTTATCTATTAATGCCCGGTCGCCACGAGTAGCTGAGGCTAGTTTATACATTTGAATCCAGTAGAAATTTTCTTTCTTTGCATCCGGTAAGCTGATGAAACTAGCGGGATAATAAGAGTTCCACCATTGCCGATGAGCATTTTGAAGTGCTGCATAACCTTTACGTATGGCTTGGCGTATTTCTGCTTTACAAATCTTTTTTGAAGTACTTTGTGGATAAGTGTGTGTAAGATTTATCCATAAGATTCTTTCTTGTGGAGACGTTTTTGTCTCTTGCCATCCTACGGTTGTTTCTCCTCCTGCCAATAATTCTTGTATAGATAAGTTTATCTCATTTTCTTTGCTGTTAGTAGGGAAAGGATTGAGTTCATAACCTTCGGGGATCTTATTTGTTTTTCCTTGCCTTTTGAATAATAGATAACGCGGGCTGTTGGCTTCAGCAGCTATCCATTCCCATCGAAAGTCATGTTCGTCTCCTTCGGTAGTTGCTTTAACTACGATGATCATATCATCAGCATGAACGAAAGTTTGTAGATGGATAATTCCTTTCGTAGTGGTGATTTCGGTTGAAGCCTCTGCGTTCCAAAGATCAAGACGCATCTTGCCGCTGATTATTTCTCCTTTAGGGTGTAAAGCAAAATGCCCGGTAAGTAGTCGGGGAATTCCAAATACATCTCTTTTTGCACGATGATCGTGTACATCACAGTTTCCTGTTTCCAGGCGTATATAGTTTTTATCCGGTTCTTTGTAGATCATTAGTCCCAACCTGCCGTTACCTAGATAGGCTGAGTCGTACCAATATTCCGGTAATCTTTTCCATATCATATCCTGCTGACTCATAAATTGAGGCCAATTTATATTCTGCTTGATATCCATAGAATAAACATCCGCACTACAAAGGCAGATTAAAAGCAGAAGGATACAGCTATAGTATCTGTGTTGAATATTCATAGTGCTATTTATGTGTTTTATAAGGTTAACGAGAGATTTATAGGTTGCTAACAAAAATAGGAATAAAAATAATAAATTCCAACTAATTGCTTGAATATATTTTTGCATAACTTTTAGTGTTTGAGTTGAAAGCTTAGTGGATATACCTGATTACCGATAGTCACTTCAATAGAAACATGGTTTGAGTTTGACGAGTCATCAGTAAATTTTGCACTGATCTTTTGATTGGAAACCTTACTGACCGGATATAGTATGGTAATGTATCGCACGGGGATACTTCTTTGTTTCTTCATAACAAGTGAATAGGCTTTTCTTGTTGAGTATTTTCTGTCGGTCTGATAAGATATCCGTCCATCAAAAGGCTTTAGGGTGATGGCCTGATTTCCAAAGCTTCGGATTAATAAGTTATTGTTTTCAAAGGTAGTATGTGCGCCTGCCTCTTGACTGTCCAGAATAACATTATTTACGGATATTTCATCGCAAAGATGGAAATATAATTTTGCATAACCGGTTGCTGTGCCAAATCCTTCGTCTACCAATACGAAAAATTCGGTCGGTTGTTTTACATAAAAAACAGCACGGCGGTGTTTGAAATCATTGTATCCTTGATTTTCGGTAACTATGAGTTGCCGGTCGGCATTTTCTTCTTTTAGTACTAACTTGCCTTCTGCCTTGCTGATATTTTCGGCACCGATATCTTCATGATCTTCAGATTTTCCCAGTACCATTGTATTGTGCGCTTTGGTTTGCCGAAACCATCTGCGTAGTTTCATTACTTCTGCATCATCCTCTTTCATATATGAACATACTCCGGAGTCCGGAAAGAAATTACGACCGTTATGATATAACTCGAATGTTCCGTTATCAAGTTGGTTATGGCTTGAGTCTTGTAACTTGGAAGATATGTTATTGCTAAGTATCAGCATTGTAGACTCTGGTGTCCAACCGTTGCGCAATACATAAAATCCGGAATCTTCGAATGTTTTGATTTTACTGTCGGGAAGAGTGCCTTCATTACCATACGTTTGCATATACTTTAATTCAGAATCTTCCGGAAACATTGCCGCATACTTCGCAAAGTTTTTGTTTAATACACTGCGTGTTTTTATCCATGAATCATTGAATGCGGGACTGCACTGTTTGCTTCCTTTCTCAAAATAACTTGGGTATGTGAAGTGCATGACAACTTTGGTGGCTTTCAAAAGTGTTTCATCGAGCTGCGGTGAGAGCAGATTGTCCGGCAATTTATTCAGTTGGATAAGCCGTTTGAGATCATAAAGTCCGTCTACTATGCCTATATGATAATGAAGAGAGAGATCGTTAGTCATTCCATCTTCCAAAAATAACTTTGTAGTTTGATCATTTATAATCTCACATCCTGTTTTCTGCCATTGTGGGGCATTCTTAAGTTCCGGAAACAATGTTCCGGCAAATACCAATGCTACTGCCTGGCTTAGTAGAATATTGTTTTCTCCAGAATATTTGTACATGGATAGATAATCGGCATGTTCAGCAAAATGTATGAGGAAAAAGGAAAGCCATTCCAAAGTGAAATGAGGGGAGGATTTGAAATACTCGAAAGATTCTGTTTGCCCCATAATACGTGTGGACATTTGGAGCTGGTGCCATTGGAATTTGTCCGGCTTCCCATTCGGCTTTGGATTTTTGAGTATCCAATCTGTATATACTTCTTTCCATGAAAGCATATATTTTTCATTCTTGGATTTTTGATAGGCTTTGCCCTGCATCGGTATCCAATTATGGCGATGTAACTGCTTTTGATATTCATTATCAGCACCTTCGGGAGCAAATTGCCAATTAATCGTTTGGTCGTTACTTTTCAGTGAATATGGAATTTTCCGATCTTTGTCTTCCAAGTAATTGTCATTGACGTAAAAACGATATTCGTCTATGGCATAATCGGCATAACCTTGCTCCGTGTCATTAAGAGTAGCAGTCAGATTGGGGTTTTCAATGGCTGTTCTGCTCCTGTAGTAGGTAAGTAACTTTTGCATTGCTGCATCATTCTCGCCGCTTTTATATAAAGATTTTATTTCTTCTAATCCCGGATAATCAAGATTGAGAATATCAAATAAATGTTCTTCGGCCTCTTCCTGAGGAGGGGCTGGCTCGTCTTTGGAAGGAAGATTATTATTATTTTCCTGAATGTCGTTGTCAGTGCACGCTATAAACGTGGCGATAAGAAATAACAATATGTGGATACCTAATTTATTACCGAAGCTCATAGTATTAATTATTAGTTTACGCAATTTCTGAGTACTGATTTATTTCTCTGCAAATATATGGAGTAAAGTAGCCTGATTATGGATAATTTTATTGAATAGTATTTCAATTTTGTGCAATGTTCCTGTTTGATACGTGGAAAAGGCCGTAGCATTTTGTAAAATTGTGCTGTAGTATTAATAATCTCGCCTACTTATATTATGCAAAACATCTTGGTCTTTTGATAAGTTCGTCTAATAGAGTTAATGAGTTGGAGTTGAGTAATCGACTAGTTGCTGTTGTGTAACCACATGGAAGGACAAGTGTAACTTATCGGTTACACAACTGTAATGCACTAATGAAAAAATGCACTTTTCTCTTGGAAAAAAGCGAAAACATCCTGTTGCTTTTTGTAAACTTATTCTATTTCACCCCTGTTTTTGGACTTAAACCTTTGATAATGAGGACTGCAACATTTTTGTATTTCCCCCTATAATACTTAGAATAACTACAAAAATGTCACAGGCGATGAAAGAGAGGTTCATATTGCTGTTTTACAATAAAAATTCTTCTATATTCTCCGGAGTTATTACTGTAAAAGTAGCTCCCGGATAATTCTCAGAAAATGCTCTTGGAAATTTGGCAGAACGTTTAGGATTCCACTTGAATTCATAAGTCATTAACTTTCCATCTCCTTCTTCTATCAAGTCTATTTCCTGCATGGCAGTTGTACGCCAAAACCATGTGTTATGCCATAAATGGTGATATTGAAGATATTTGATTCGTTCTGAAACAAGGAAATTCTCAAATAAAGCTCCTATATCTGAACGGGTTTCCGCTAACGAAAAGTTGGCGATTACAGCGTTACGTATTCCATTATCATAGAAATATATTTTTCGGCTGCTTTTTAGTTCATTTCTGAGATTACGGCTGAATGAACCTAAACGGAAGATTATATATGATTGTTCGAGCAATATAACATAGCGTTCTACTGTTTTCGGATCAAGATCACATAATTGTCCTAATTCATTGTAAGAGACTTCAGAGCCTATTTGAAAAGCCAGTGCTTGAAGGAGTTTTACAATCTTGTCTGCCTTTTTGATGTGTTCCCAATCTAAAATATCTTTATATAAGTAGCTGTCTGATAGTAACTTCAGAATTTCACTTTCCGAACCGGGGTGTGTAACTACATCCGGATAATAGCCAAAAACCAAGCGGTGTGGTAACAGACGTTTTTCATCCAGTAAACCATGATGATTGACCATTTCTTGAAAAGAAAGAGGGTACATTTTATATTCCCATTTTCTTCCGGTAAGAGGCTCATTTACTTTATTGGCTAAGTCGAACGAGGAACTTCCTGTGGCAATCAATTGTATTCCATTTATTTGGTCGGTGATTAGTTTTAAGCGTAATCCTATATTTTCGATACGTTGTGCTTCATCAATGATGATAATTTTCTTTTGTCCGAATATATATTTTAAGCGAGTTGCTGATATGTTTTCGAATAAGGTGCGGGTATCTTGTTCATCTCCATTCAGCCAAAGAACATCGTTGTTATCTTTAAACATCTGTTTTAACAGAGTAGTTTTACCGACTTGGCGAGCTCCCATTATAAGGATTGCCTTATCTTGCCATAACTTTTCATGAATGGTTTGTTGTAATGCTCTTTCTATCATATCGCTTCCTCCATTTATCTGAGAACAAATTTCGAGCATTTTTTCTTTAAATCCAAAAATATTATGCTTTTTATGGAATGAAATCCGTAAAAAGCATAATATTTTTGGATTTGGACTTATCCTTTTGTCCTCTTAATATATTCTGTCGGCAGGTATCCAAAATATTTCTTGAAACTTGTAGCAAAGTAAGACGGGGTATTGAATCCCACCATTGTACTGACTTCCGCTACGGTATAACGTCCGTCTTTCAATAGTTTGGCAGCTTCGTTGAAACGAATCTTACGTATAAAGTCGATCGTGGATTCACCGGTAATCGCTTTCAGTTTCAAGTGCAGGTTGGAGCGGCTCATGTTCATTTCTCTGGCAAACTCATCGGTGGAGAACTCGATATTGTCCATATTCTTTTCTACAATACTTACGGCACGTTTAAGCAATGCCTCGTCCATGGCATTAAACGTGATCTTTTCGGGTTCTACTTCCAAAGACTTGGAATACCGTTCGAGCATACGTCTGCGTGTACGCATCATATTTTGTATCTTCGTGGTCAGGATCGAAAGAGAGAAAGGTTTGGGGATGTAGTCGTCCGCACCCATTTGCAGACCTTCCATCTGGTCTTTTATTTCGCTTTTGGCTGATAACATAATTACCGGAATGTGACAGGTCGGAATGTTCTGTTTCACATTTTTGCATAACTTGATACCATCCATAACGGGCATCATCACATCAGTCACGATAATATCTACCTCATTTCCTTTCAGTTTCTCCAATGCTTCTTCACCATTTCCTGCCTCTAATATATTGAACAGTTCGGCAAGCCCGCTACTTAGATAGTGCCGGATTTCATTGTTGTCTTCTACGATGAGAATGGTTCCTCGCTTTTTGTCACCGGATTCTATAGCTTCATTCTCCACCTTTTCCGTGTCGATGAAATACATTTCTTTGGAATTGGTGGAATATACCTGTTCCTCCTCGCTCTTCTTGCCGTTAGCAGCCAGTTCGGAGGGCTTGTAGATACTTATGTCCTGTGGCAGATAGACGGAGAACGTACTTCCTTTTCCTTCTTCGCTATCCAGTTCGATATGTCCGTGATGTAGTTCGACCAGACGTTGTATCAATGAAAGTCCGATACCACTTCCTACATGTTCACTTTCGATCTGGTAGAAACGCTCGAATATTTTTCCCTGTTTATTGATAGGAATACCAATACCGGTATCACTGACTTGCAACACCAGATAATTATTTTCTTCCTTCAACGTGACAGTAATGCTTTGTCCGCTTTCTGTATATTTGAAAGCATTCGAAAGCAGGTTGTTTACTATCAATTCCAGATAATTAGGATCGAAAAGTACCTCTTTATCTTCCAGATCGGAGTGGAGAGTATAAGTTATCTTTTTGTGGCGTGCCAGTTTATCATAAAACAAGAAATTTTCTTGTATCAGTTGGTAAGCGTTCGCTTTCTTGGCTTTCAATTCGAATACTCCGAGTTCGGCACGGCGATAATCCATCAACTGATTGACAAGGTGTAGCAGACGATTAGCGTTTCGTTGGATATATTCTAATTGGTTTCGTGTCCAACGATCGTTTATCTTATTGATGATATCCTGCAGAGGAGCCAGGATAAGAGTCAATGGGGTACGAAGTTCATGGGAGATATTGATGAAGAAACGCATTTTCATTTGGTTGATTTCCTCCTGATGTTCTTTGTCCCTGCGTTCTATTTCCAGTTCAGCTTCCATGCTTTTGCGCATCCAGAAGAAACGGAAAACGAAAGTGATGAAGCCGATAAAAGTGGCTAGGAAAAGAAGAATAGCCCACCATGTTTTATACCATATCGGAAGTACGATAATCTCGAGTACAGTTGGGATAGTGTTCCATTTACCGTCACTATTGGCGGCTTTTACCATGAAATGATAAGTCCCTTGTGGCAGATTAGAGTAGGAAACACTACGTTTGTCTGTCAGATAATACCATTCTTTATCGTATCCTTCCAGCTTGTAAGCGAAAGTATTGTGTTGTCCTGAAATATAATTGGATACAACGAACTCAATGGTGAAAGCTGTTTGCCAGGATTTCAGTGTGATACTTTCAGTTTCACTGATGTTTTTAGTCAATATGCCTGTTTCATCGTCCGGGCGGACCGTTTTATTAAATAGCTGTAGCTTGGTTATTACTACCGGCGGAGTGTATGGATTGTCCAGCAACAATTCCGGACGGAAAGTAGTGATACCATTGATACCACCAAAGTACATTTGCCCGTTGGCAGTGCGGCAGTAGGAGGAAGAGTTGAATTGATTACTTTGTAATCCATCCGATTCTGTAAAGTTACGGAACTTTTCCGTTTCCGGATTGAAACAGGAAATACCACGATTGGTACTCAGCCAAAGTCGTCCGAAAGTATCTTCCAGTATGCCGTAGACCACATTATTGGGCAGCCCATTAATTGTTGTGTATCGTTTGATTGTTTTTTCTTCCTCATTAAAGCAATAGACTCCTTCACGTGTGCCTATCCAAATAATACCATTGGAAGCCTCGTAAATGCAATTGGTAAATAACTTTGTAACTGATGATTCAGGTAGTATCGTAACTTCTTGTATTTCCGGTCCTTCCTGTTGAAAGACTGATATACCCTCTTCGCCGCCAATCCAAAGTCGTTTGTGGGAATCCCTGAATAAGATTGTGATTCGTTGAGGAGTGAAAGGCGTGCCGTCTTTCTCTTTTTCTATGGTTGTAAAACTGCGTTCTTTCGGATTGAAACGGACTAAAGCGCTGAGTGTTCCCAATAAGAGATTACCGTCTTTGTCGGGAAGGATGGCATATACATTCTCATTGACAAGCTCGCTGTTCAGCTGATTGAAACTTTCCATCCGTCCACTGTTACGGTGGAGGACGTTCAATCCTCCGGCGTGTGTACCTATATATACCAATGATTTTTCTTCATCCACATATACAGCTTTGATATTGTTGGAACCGATACCGATTTCACGCTCGTTTTCTTGCAAGGCGTAATGGGTGAAATGTTGTGTCTTGGTGTTGTATAGATTCAATCCGCCGTCATTGGTTCCTATCCACAGATTCTTGTCCTTGTCTTCTACAATACAGCTTACTACATTGTCACTCAACGAGTTCTTATATGGGATGCGCTGTATATTCTTGAATCGGTTTCGGATGGGATGGTAATAGTTGAGACCGCCAAAGTAGGTGCCAAGCCACATTCCTCCCTGTGAATCCATAAAAATACTTCGGACGGAACGTTGCGAAAGGCTGCCGCTTTCTACCGGACTGCTGCTATATGAGACGAACGAGTCACTGGCTTCGTGATAAATATTCAAATCATTGAAAGTTCCTATCCATAGACGGTTTTGTGAATCCAATGCCAGAGAACGTATGTAATTGGAACTTATACTTTTCGGATCGGAGGAGGAATGGAGGTATGTCTTTAGTTCTTTAGTTTTCGGATTGAGCAGTAATAAGCCTGCCCCTTCGGTAGCTATCCATATTCGGGTGGGAGATTGCTGTAAAATAGCCTGAATCCGCTTGGTATCCAATATGGGAGTCACTTTCTCCAGATTTTTTTGAGTGACGGAATAACTGTAAAGCCCGTCTTCCATCGTACCGATATAGATTATGTCGCCATGCCGGTAAAGAGCGGAAGCTATGATTTTGTGCATGGCAGTGCTGAAAGCATCTTCTACAAACTTGGATTCTTTGCTGTCGAACATGATCAGACCTTCCTGTGTGCTTACCAACAATTGCTCAGGAGAGATTTCTGCGATGCCGTTGACCTGTTGCCGTTTGCCTTTTTTTTCATAGAAAAAGTTCTTGAATTGGTCTTTTTCTTCATCATAATAAGATAGACCGTCTCGTGTTCCTATCCAAACCCGTCCCTGACTATCGGTCTTGACAATTCTTGAAATGTCATTGGCAATGCTGTTAGGATCATCTTCATTGTGTTGATAAACCGTGAATGCGTATCCATCATATTTGTTTACCCCATCATAAGTGGCAAACCACATATTGCCCCGTTTGTCCTGATCAATGGCGAATACAGTGCTTTGTGACAATCCTTCATTGATAGAGATATAAGAAAAGTTGATAGGTTCCGGAATTTCCGAAAAAGCGGAATGGGTACCTAAATACAGAAATAGCAGGCAAATGACTATATTTTTAAGGTTGCTCATTATTAGGTCATAAGATTAATAATGGCACCAAAGATAATAAAATCTTTAATATGCCCCATCGTTTTATCTGGAAAACAATGTAACCTTTTCCGGATAATGTTAAATATCTTTCTTCATTATTAGTCGATTTTCGTTATCGATGCGTTGGTAGGATATTTCATTCATAATGCTTCGAATCAGGAAAATACCCAATCCCCCGATAGGACGTTCTTCAATAGGAAGTGTAATATCCACATCTTCCACTTGTGTGGGGTCGAAGGAAGCTCCTTTGTCCGTCAGAAGGAATATCAGTTGTTTTTCGGTAGCTGTTACTTTTAACAAAATGGCATGCTGCTCTTGTGGAGGATAGGCATACATGATGATATTGGCAACAGCTTCTTCTAGAGCCAGATTGATATTCATGGTTGTTTCTACAGACAGAGAAAGTTCTTCGCCTACTTCTTCTATAAAATTGGCTAAAACAGTTATTTCGTTTAGATTGTTCGAGATTGTTATTTCTTTTTCCATAATGATGTATTAGTTAATGATTTTATATTCGGGTTCGTATTGAATGAGTAAGATAGTCAGGTCATCACTGGCTTCAGCTTCTTGCACATGGTCTGCGATGGAGGTGACAATGACATCAACGATAGTGCGCACATCCGAAGAGGCATTATCAGATAAAACTTTCTGTAATTTTTCATCACCATAAAGCTCCTTCTCCGCATTCTCAGCTTCTGTAACTCCATCCGTATAAAGGAATAACTTACTTCCTTTTTCTAAGGTAATTTCTGTGTCCGTATATGTAGAGCTATCAATGACTCCTACGAATATCTGAGTCGGAAACTCCAAGAATGATACGTGCTTGTCCGGATGTATGAGTATGGGAGGATTATGACCGGCATTGCAGATTTTCATTTTGCCTGTTGATAAATCAAGAATTCCGACAATTAATGTCACAAACATATTGGATTCGTTACTGTTGGAGATTGAGTTGTTCATCTCTGTGACGATTTTGGCCGGTGAATCTACTTGATGGGATAGGGTGCGGAACAGGCTACGGGTGATAGCCATGAATAGGGAAGCCGGCACGCCTTTTCCCGATACATCTCCTATCAGGAAGTAGAGTCGGTTGCCATCCATATAGAAGTCATAAAGATCGCCTCCCACTTCTTTGGCAGGATGTAAGATAGCATGTAAGTCCACGTCGTTACGGTCGGGGTAAGGCGGGAAGATCTTGGGTATCATTCCCATCTGTATTTCTCTGGCTATGGAAAGCTCGCTTTCGATCCGTTCTTTGTGGGCTGTCGTTTCTTTTAATTCACTTACGTAAGCAGACAGGGATTTTTGCATATAAGCCAGAGAATCGTGCAAATCCTTGATTTCATCCTTGGAATGGACCTGTGGTAAAGTTACATCAAATCTTCCGGTAGCAATTTCACGGGCCGATTGGGAGAATTGTTCCAATGGGCGTACCAGTCGTCGGATAATACTATATACAATTATGAGCAGTATTAGTATGCCGATCAGGAAAGTATAAATGATTTTTCGGGAAGTGCTATCCAGCTCCTGAAGGATAATCCGGCTCGGACAGACTGTACATACAGACCATCCGGTCTCCGGGATAGCGGTATAGAAAGCGTATGAATCCGTTCCTAAATTGTTGAACCGCATTGTTCCGGTTTTCCCTGCCAACATATCGCGTCCGATTTGTTCTTGTGCTTGATTATCCGTTGCAAATGACTCGGCGAATACGGTTTCATTCAGAATCTTACTTCTGTCTTCATGAGTCAGGAAACTTCCGTTGCGGCTAAGTAAGTAGGTGTAGCTGGTAGGATAGGGCTTCATCAGACTGATGTTGTCGGTAAACTGTGAAAGGGATATGCTGGCGATAAAGATGGCGTACAATTCACCTTGATTGTTATATAAAGGCTTGGAATAAGTACTCATAATGATGTTCCCTCCTCCGTCATCATAATAGGGCTCACTCCAATAATCCTGTTTCAGCATTTTGGGAATGAGATACCAGTCCATACATGGATAATCATAATTTTGGCTACCTAATATTTGGTAGGCAATCTTATTGCTGCTGAATGAGACATAGGGCATGAAATATTTCCCCTTTTCTTTATAATAATCCGGTACGAAAGCTATGCCGCTTCCTACAATGAGGGGATTATTTTTTATGATGGAAGTAATGATATGATGTAAGGAGTCCGGTTGATGTATGTTTTCTTCCAACACCCAGACGGACTGGTTGATGGTAGTCTCTACAGAACCCAATTGATTGGTGATTTCTGTTGCGATATTGCTTAATAGTCCATGAGTACGTTCGATGGCGTAATTCGTAACTTTCTCATGGCTGTATTTGTAGAACAACCCCATGATTGTGGCAAAGACAATCAGTGTGAACGACAGTATGTAGATACTGAGCCGGGTTGCAAAAGAACGGGAGTATGTGTGTGTCATGTAATAGTGCGGTTATTTTACAAAGTTCTCATATTGAAGGGTATTTGTTTCTCCGGTATTCTCCGGCAATAAGATGTCCGTTGCCGTGTCGAATCCTTCACGGCTCAACCGATAGGGACGCCGGCCGTTTTTATCAGTTTGCAACCGTAGTATTTCATCCAGCATTTTACGCTGGTGATAGCGGTTGGTTCCTATATTGTAATGACGAACTTGTTCCATTACGATATCGAGCGCTTCTTCACGGTGCTCGTAAGTCCAGTTCCATCCGCGAATGCAAGCACGGACTAACTTTTGCACCGTTTCCGGATGTTCCTGATAATACTTCTCAGTGACATAAAGCCCATCCTCAGGCAGATTGTATCCATAATCGGCAAAACGCATTATATGTGTGGAGTCTATCTTCATCCCGCATTCCGTAAGTTGCGGAAATTCATTATAACTTCCTACCATACAGATATCTACTGCATTTGAGAGAAAAAGATTGATACCATTGTTAAAGCGTATCCAGTTTACGTGAAGTAGATATTTGTTTGCAACCCGGTCTAGCAGTTCCTGGCTGAGATGATTCCATACGGCAATATCTTTGTGCTGCAAGGATGAAATCCCTTTCAATGGTGAATGACTGACTAATATCAGGCTGTTTTCTTGTGAGGTTTGCATGATATTAACAATCCGGTTGCCTTTCTGATACGCTATCAAAGCTTGTGATAGGTTAGTGATAACCGCTTGTGGCGCATCTTCTTTGAGGTAGAGAAATGAGTTTTCGGAATGGGACGGGTGCTTGATATGTACATCGAGCCCTTCTTCTTTGTAGAAACCCATTTTTTCGGCTACATAATAACCTGCAAATTGTGCTTGAGCTGTCCACTTTGGTATCAAAGTTATGGACTGTGCGTTCGCTGTATCTGTCATCAGCCATATGGATAACAGGATACCAATAAGGATGTGGATGGCTCTCATACCTATGCGGTTAGCGTATGGTAAAAAGATTGGAACATCCTGTCATATCAAATATCTTGCGGATCTCAGGTTTCATTGCTTCCAGCACAAGTTGGCCATTGTGTTGTGTCACGCTTTTTTGTAATGTAATCATGCTTCGCAAACCGGAACTACTGATGAATGACAGGGCTTCACAGTTGACAATGATATCGGGGGTTTCCATATTTAAGAGAGGTTGTATGATTGTGTTGAATGTATTTGAATTAGCTGTGTCGAGCCGCCCTTCGACAGTCAATATGGTCACTTCCTCTATTTTGCATATGTTTGTTTTTAAAGTAGCTTCCGGTTCGAGATTCATATCAATGTTTTTAGTCAGAATCAGCTCATTGTGATTATTCGTTGAATGATACTCTACTTTGTCCATGGTACGCCGGATTAAAAAGAGACCCAATCCTTGTGTCAGTTGTTGATCAAGTGATTGTGTGCTGGCGGTTGCTTCTTTTTCTGTCGGGTCGAATGAGATACCGTCATCAATGATCCGGGTAGTCAGCATACCGGGAGCTACGGAAGTCCGTAAGATGATTTCACTTTCTTTATTGGGTGGATAACCATAGCGGATAATATTGGTTACAGCTTCTTCGATAGCGAGGTTGATACTCATAGTGATACTTGCCGGTAAGTGCAATGACATTCCTAATTCTTCTATAAATTGGGCGATTCTTGTAACTTCATCTAGCTGATTGTCAATGATAATTTCTTTTTCCATGTTTTTTAAGTAGCGTGTCATAAGAATATTGTTTGATTGAATGCTCCAACAAAAGTACGGCTTTATTTAAGAATAGGAAATTAATCGGCTTGAAATATTCCCTGCGTTGAACGAAAATAGAAAGAATAGGATGTATTTAAACTGATTTAACATAAAAACAGAAAAACCCGGTGCAATTACTGCCCGGGTTTTCACTATTATTTGCTCAGGAAATGAGAAAGATTACTTTTCTAGATTTCCGATCTCATCCAGATTTTTCTGGATATCTTCATCCGTCAATGAATAGTTGACCAAATCACCTGCCAGATACTTGTCGTATGAAGCCATATCGATCAGTCCGTGTCCGGAAAGGTTGAACAGGATAACTTTCTCTTCTCCTGTTTCCTTACATTGGTTGGCTTCACGAATAGCAGCTGCAATGGCGTGGCAGGATTCGGGAGCCGGAATGATACCTTCTGCTTGTGCGAACAGGCAGCCGGCTTCGAATGATTCCAGCTGTTGGATATCTACCGCTTCCATCAATTTGTCTTTGAGCAATTGTGACACAATTACACCTGCGCCATGATAACGAAGACCACCGGCATGGATATGTGCCGGAGCGAAATTATGCCCTAATGTAAACATCGGAAGGAGCGGAGTATATCCGGCTTCGTCACCGAAGTCATATTGGAATTTACCACGTGTCAGTTTAGGGCATGAGGCGGGTTCGGCTGCCACAAAGCGGGGTTTCTTTCCTTCCAGTATGTTATGACGCATGAACGGGAAAGAGATACCGCCAAAGTTGGAACCTCCTCCGAAACATCCGATCACGACATCCGGGTATTCACCTGCCATCTCCATTTGTTTTTCGGCTTCCAGACCGATGATTGTCTGGTGAAGGGTGACGTGGCTAAGTACCGACCCAAGCGTGTACTTACAGTTGGGAGTCATTTGTGCCAATTCGATAGCTTCGGAAATAGCTGTTCCTAATGAACCTTGATAGTTGGGGTGAGCGGTCAGAATATCTTTACCGGCACGGGTAGACATGGATGGAGAAGGAGTAACCTGTGCTCCAAACGTTTGCATGATGCTACGACGGTAGGGCTTTTGCTCATAACTGATCTTTACTTGATAAACGGCTGCTTCCAAACCGAATACTTTTGCCGCGTAAGAAAGAGCTGCTCCCCATTGTCCGGCACCTGTTTCGGTAGTGATATTGGTTACGCCTTCCTGCTTGCAATAGTATGCCTGTGCCAATGCGGAATTCAATTTATGAGAACCGATGGGACTTACACTTTCGTTTTTGAAATAGATATGAGCCGGAGTACCGAGTGCTTTTTCCAATCCGTATGCACGGACTAACGGTGTGCTGCGGTAATATTTGTACATTTCGCGTACTTCCTCCGGTATTTCAATCCAAGCGTCGGTCTGATTCAATTCCTGGCGGCATAACTCTTCCGCAAATATAGGATAGAGATCTTCTGCTTTCAGTGGTTGTTTAGTTTTCGGGTGCAACGGTGGCATTGGCTTGTTTACCATATCAGCCTGAATGTTGTACCAGTAATGTGGAATTTCTTCTTCCGGTAGGATATACCGTTTTCTTTTGTCACTCATAATATTGTGGTTTTTAATTATCTGCTGCCAAAAGTAGGCAAAATTTTTAATATTCAGATAAATTTGTCAACAAAGAATCGGTTTCGATTGTTATTTTAGTTAAGTTTGCACGACGTTATAAAAAATATGATATGAAGATTTATCATAAATTCCTGTTATATCAGAACAAACTGCTAAAACCTTATATACGAATTATACTGGGCTTAGTGGAGGCTTTAACTTATTTAGCGTCTCTTGCGCTAATTGTCGGAGTGATTTATGAACACGGCTTTCCGTTGTCGGTAGATGAAATTGCGAAAATACAAGTTCTGTATAAGGCTGTATGGATCATCTTTCTGATTGATGTAACGTTGCATATTTCGCTTGAATATAGGAGCACTAAAAAGCAATATCGGAAATTGGCCTGGATATTGAGCGGGCTGTTGTACCTGACTTTGATACCTGTCATTTTCCATCGTCCGGAGGAGGAAGGAGCTATCTTGCAGTTCTGGGAGTTCTTGGATGGCAAATTTTACCATTTGATATTATTGCTGGTCTTTTCTTTATTGAATCTGTCAAACGGATTGGTACGTCTGTTGGGACGGCGTACCAACCCGTCTTTGATATTGGCAGTCAGTTTTCTGGCTATTATTCTTATTGGCACGGGATTATTGATGTTGCCAAAGTGTACGGTGAATGGCATTACTTGGGTCGATTCGCTGTTTACGGCTACGAGTGCGGTGTGTGTGACGGGGCTAGTACCGGTGGATGTATCGACTACATTTACGACAGGAGGGCTCGTTGTCATAATCTTGCTGATTCAAATCGGTGGTTTGGGAGTGATGACATTAACGAGTTTCTTTGCGATGTTCTTTATGGGAAATACCTCTCTTTATAATCAGTTGGTTGTCCGGGATATGGTCAGTTCCAATTCATTGGGTTCTTTGTTGTCTACCTTATTATATATATTGGGCTTTACATTGGTGATTGAAGGAATCGGCATGGTCTCTATCTGGTTCAGTATTCATGGTACGTTGGGGATGAATCTGGATGAGGAACTGGCTTTTGCTGCTTTTCATTCCATTTCGGCTTTCTGTAATGCCGGGTTCTCTACGCTTTCCGGCAATTTGGGGAATCCGATGGTGATGACCAATCATAACTGGTTGTTTGTCTCCGTTTCCTTTTTGATTATTCTGGGTGGGATAGGTTTCCCTATTTTGGTTAACTTCAAGGATATCGTTCTATATCATCTGCGTCATTTCTGGAGGTTTATCCGTACCCGTAAGTTAGAAAGGCACAAGGTGCATCATCTTTATAATTTGAATACGAAGATTGTGTTGATAATGACTTTTCTGCTTTTGGTAATCGGTACATTGGCGATTGCCGCTTTCGAATGGAATGCTTCGTTTGCGGGGATGCCTGTTGCGGATAAATGGACGCAGGCATTCTTTAATGCCACTTGTCCGCGAACCGCCGGTTTCAGCAGTGTCGATTTGGCCTCTCTGAGTGTACAGACGTTGTTGGTTTATCTGGTGTTGATGTGGATTGGAGGTGGGGCGCAGTCTACTGCCGGTGGTGTCAAAGTGAATGCTTTTGCGGTAGTCGTTCTCAATCTCGTAGCTGTGTTGCGCGGTACGGAGCGTGTCGAGGTGTTTGGTAGGGAGTTGTCTCATGATTCTATCCGGCGTTCCAATGCAACAGTGGTTATGTCATTGAGCGTACTATTTCTTTTTATTTTTATCTTGAGTATGCTCGAACCGCAAGCATCGTTGATGGCATTGACGTTCGAATGTGTTTCGGCGCTTAGCACGGTAGGCTCCAGCTTGAATCTGACTCCGAGTTTGTGTGATGCAAGCAAATTATTGGTAGCGTTATTGATGTTTATCGGTCGCGTGGGCTTGATAACATTAATGCTTGGAATTGTGAAACAGAAAAAGAATACAAAATACCGTTATCCGAGTGATAACATCATCATAAACTAAAGATATGAAGTATATTATTATTGGTTTAGGGAATTATGGTCATGTGTTGGCAGAAGAATTGTCTGCATTGGGACATGAAATTATTGGTGCGGATATCAGCGAAAGCCGTGTGGACGCAATCAAAGATAAGGTGGCTACTGCTTTTGTAATTGACGCGACGGACGAACAATCTTTGTCGGTACTTCCGCTGAATAGTGTGGATGTGGTGATTGTGGCGATTGGCGAAAACTTCGGTGCGTCTGTGCGGGTAGTGGCCCTGCTGAAACAGAAGAAAGTAGCCCGTATTTATGCCCGTGCAATTGACGGCGTGCATAAGGCGGTATTGGAGGCTTTCAACTTGGAGAAGATTCTGACTCCGGAAGAAGATGCTGCACGTAACTTGGTGCAATTACTTGACTTCGGGACAAATATGGAGGGCTTCCGTATTGACTCGGAATATTATGTAGTGAAGTTTACCGTACCGAAGAAGTTTGTGGGATATTTTGTGAATGAACTGAATCTGGATGGAGAGTTTCATTTAAAACTTATCGGGCTGAAACGTGCGGATAAAATAACCAATTGTTTGGGGATCTCCCTGACAGAGCTTCATGTGAAAAACAATTTGCCGGAGGATGAGAAAGTAAATGAGGGGGACGAATTGGTTTGTTACGGTAAATACCGTGATTTCCAGGCTTTCTGGAAAGCTATCTGATAATTGCTTTATGTGAATATCTGCTATTGGAGTTCCGGTTTGCAATGATTAATAACCACAGGATGGAGTTGGGCATTGCATTCTGTGGTTGTAAAGTTTAGTTGTACAATTAAACTTTGCGTAGTTTCCGGTTTGTGCTGGTCGAATACGAAATTCCCCAAACTGTAAAAGATTGGTTTGCCATCGTAATATTCCTCTTTTTGAATGATGTGAGGATGGTGTCCGATGATTGCATCCGCTCCGGCGCGAATGAGCGAGTGCGCACCTTTTCTTTGGACAAGGGTAGGGAAGGGCTGATATTCTACTCCCCAATGAAGAATAACGACTATGTAACTTTGGGGATTCTGCCGTTTGAAGTTTGTGATTTCTTCTTTCAGTTCCTCTATCGGCTGCTGACAGATACCGGGACTGTTTTCCAAATATACCCAGTTTTCCAAAGGAAGTGCAACGGAGTTATAAAGTGCCACTTCTATCTTTCCTTTCTTAATAAGAACAGGTCGGCAACTTTGTGGGGAAGTATCTCCGTAGCCTACCGGAGTAATTCCGGAGGATAAGAGATACTGATTGGTGTCTGTCAATCCGTTTCGTCCTTGATCTATTGTATGATTATTTGCCATAGCAGCGTGAGTAATACCGGCTTGGGATAGAGCTGTTGCCCATATTGGTTCAGCGCGGAAGATATATTTCTTGTGCAGTGGTGAACAAACGGAGGTAATAGGGCACTCTAGATTGATAACTGTTGCATCTACGGAGCGGAACAGTGGTGTGACTGATTCAAATAAGTGTTCGACACCTTTTTTCCGGATTTGTTGACGTACTCCCCTGTCCAAAAGGACGTCTCCTGTGAAAGCGATAGACAGACATTCTTCTGAAGGCTGTTGACAGGCAGCCAGCATTAGGAATATGATTCCAATGCCAGCTGTGATTCGGCTTATCTGATAAAAGTTCATTAACAACCGGAACTATAAAAAACTCTTTCATCTACATGAGGCTCCTTCTCTATCAGGATACTCTTCATCCACTCCGGTACGGCGGGTGCTTTCTTTTCTTCCAGCATTTTTTGCCATTCTTCATCGGTAAGCCTTGTGCCTAGTGGCTGGACAAACTCGTAATAGCTGAAGGTCGCCCCACGAGTCAAGTAGAGATTGCCTTCTATTTCTACTACGACATAAATATTGTTGGCATTTCCTGTCGCTACATGTAGTATTCCATTCTTGTTACAACCCCTTATATTGCGGGTATAAATATCGGCTACTATGGCTATCGACTTGTCCGGACCTTGTACTAATGACCAATCATCCAGATGCAAATCTGGGTCAACCACAGATAAAGTGAAATACTCAATACTGCTACCCATATATTCCAGTGTCCGGTATTCCGGTTCTGTCAGTTTCTCTCCTCTCAGTTCTTTTTCTGTTACTTGAATAAGGAAGGTGACGTAGTCATTCAATTGATCGGTTTTTCCTTTCAGGTCATCGGTCATACAATCGTTCTGTTGCAGGATTAATCGGGTGGCTTGGAGAATGTTCTCCATTTTCCTCCAGAAAGGTAGATTAGGTTCTACATATCCTACAACGATTGGAACGGGAGGTCCGGCACCTCCACATTCAGCAGCCATCGGCTGTTCTCCATAAAGTATGGCATCGTGTTTTAACTCTGCCCAAGAAGCCAAAGCAGTATTCAGATTCTTGTATCCCCATTCAGGGGTTTGCATGAATCCCGGATTATTTTTGTCCGTTTGTTGCATGGTGAGCAAACTCTTCATCCATAGTTCGTAGACAGAGAGTTGTGTGGATTTACTTGTTTTGAATTTATCCTTTAGTTGTTGTAATTCTTTGGAATATTCGCTCCAGTTATTAGGCTCTTTATAAAAGTCAATCAACAAACTTTCAGCAGTACCTGTGCCAAAGGCCGCGAATACATCCAAACCTTTCGGGTAGGCTCGTTGACTATTGGGATTGACATCAACTAACTTTTGAATTACTTCATTGTCAGATAGATACCGTTGTGGCATAAAGTTTATTTTATCCCGGCAAGTGATTTCTATCTGAGGCTTTATGTTGTTTTTATGTTTTGCCAATTCAATAAGAGCCTGATTCACTTTCTCTATTTGTCCGGCTGTCAGTGCGTCTTCAATATGTATGGCATTATTCTTTTCCAAAATTCGGGCGATATCAAAGATGGATAGGTTGTCAGCTTCCCCCATTAGGAATGTGAGTGGGGTATAGATATGTTGATATAACTCTATCAGTGGTGTCTGGTCTATACTTTTGTAAGTACAAAGTACGGCAGCCTGAAAAATGGAACGTTTCAATTGTTCCTGTTGCTCCCTGCAAAAACAGGCAGTTTGCAGCCACATCATTGCTTTGAAATATGCTTGTAATTGCGGTTCTCGTGTGTAATGTCCACGAGGCTTGAAAAGGCTATACGGGAAATATGCATCTTTGTATGAAAGAAAGTCAGAAAAGTTATCTTCCTGTTTATTGATGTGCTCTATTTCTTCCTGATATTCTGTTTCATATTTGGAGGGAACGGTAAGCGTCTTATTGGTCAGCAGATAATAAGGGATGGCATAGAAGGTTGCTGCGTGTTCAGCCATATCTTTCAGGGATTCGTCCTCCGTTTGTTCGGCCAGCTTGATGCAGGTTGCATTGAAAGAACGGCATAGCATTTCGAGTGTAGGAATGATATGTTGCTTTTCCAGACTCTTTAGGATATAAGAGAAATACATGTGGAATGCTTGCAGATACAGGTCGGTAGTAATAAAATTAGGTACTTGGCGGTAATCGTTTTCTTCGTAGGCATGAAAGAGTTGCAGGTTATTTCCTTTTGTGATGACAAAGTTGTTCTGTTGTAGTTTCTCCAATATTTCTTTGTCTATATCCTTAAATTGGAACAAGTTGACGATGTTATTTGTATTTCCCAGGTAATAGGAATCCCGTTGTATGAATTGATGTTGGCGTAGTTCTGTCATACGTGCATCAATACGGTCGACAAAGACTTTTTCTTCAGGTGTCAGGTTGACCTCTTCATAGCTTTCTGCAAACTTACCTTTTCCTTCTTCTGCGTCCCAATATATATCATTGACTAAGTTGTTGTACCATTTGGTATTGGCTGAGAAAAAAGCATTGATATCCGCTTCCATAAAATGATAGCCATGTATGGCATACGGATAACTGCGTAATAACCGTAGTTCCTGAAAAGAAAGATGGCTGATATCCTGCTTTAAATCAATGGACTGAGGTAGTACTGTATCAGTCAACAGCGAGGAAACGGGATTGGTAATTGTGTCTGTTTGTGCAGATACAGCGGGCATGATTTGGTTGTTTTTATTTTTATTCTTGCATCCGCAGAGAATGAACAATAGTATACAGGTGAATAATAATAGTCGTTTCATGTTTATTTCCATTCAATTAATTACGTTATATAGTATGATGATAGTAGCTAATGTTTGAGGATATGTATGGCTTCCTGTTTTTTTACCTCCCGTTTTAAGTATCGCTTGAAATCCAGACCAAATCCTCTCCAGATGTATTCTGCGACTAGAAAATTCCCACTGCGTTCCCGTTCTAGAGTCCGTATCCGTGTGGGAGTCTCTTCACGGATTATTCTGAAGTTTTCCAATGGTTGTGCTACCCTTGACCCTAACCAAAGCGGACGGATATAAGTTTCATCTGCAATCCGGTAGATAAATAACCGTTTGTCCGGTTTGGGATCAAATCTTGTCGGTTTGATAACTCCGACAATGATTTCGGGAACTCCGTTTCCTGTAATATCTCCATAATCAAATTGATAGACAGGGTAGGGCAATTCCCAGGTGGAATGACTGGGACGATCCGTGTCCAGCTGGATAACATAAAGTGAGTCGGACTCTTTATTCAGAGACACTTCCATGTGTTTCTGAGCAACCTTCCATTCAAACCTGTTATTGTCGTGGCATGAACAGAATATAGGCATAAGACCTGTTAAGAGGAGGAAAGAAGTCCTATATGACATATCCGTAATTTTTTCTGATGCAAAGATAAATATTAACTTGCATTTATAAGCTCCTTTTCTTGCAAAAGAAAAGGCCTTGCCTGTATTTATATATAAAAGCCACCGGACGACTTTCGATAGAAGTGCAATCCGGTGGCAGATTAAGATATTGTTTGTTTTTGAAATGTGTTATTTCGTTTGGATACGAATATTTCCAGCTTTCACTCCGCTTGCTTTCGCTGTGAGTATGATTTCTCCGGCTGTTTCACCGGATTGTACTATGGCTGTCAGCATTCCGTTGAAGGCATGCATTTTCGGAAGATGGAACTGCTCCAGATTTGTCGGGTCGCCATTAGCAGCGGCACGATACTTGCCTGTCCCTTTTACGGAGAAGTTTATCTGTCGGCTGTCAGCGGGACATAGATTTCCATCTTTATCTACCACTTTGACGGTGATATAGGCTAAGTCTTTTCCGTCTGCTGTCAGTTCGTTGCGGTTGCTCACCAGTTCGATGTGATGAGGCTTTCCGGCAGTGCGGACAATTTTTTCAGCTACTGCTTTTCCATCTTTATTGTAGGCCACTACTTTTATCTCGCCCGGTTCATATACAGCATCCATCCACATTAGGCGGTAACGGTTTTTAAGCGAGCTGTTGTTTTTACTTTGTTTGCCGTAACTTTTACCGTTAATAAACAGTTCGGCTGTAGGATGGTTGGTGTATACAAATACGGGAGTAACCTTCCCTTCACGTCCCGGCCATGTCCAGTGCGGCAGGATATGTAGTGTTTCCGCATTTTTGTTCCATACACTGCGATAAAGATAGTAACGGTCTTTAGGGATATTGGCAAGGTCGATGATGCCGAACATTGAACTGTGATTAGGCCATGCGTTCGTATCGTATGGCGATGGTTCACCCAGGTAATCAAATCCTGTCCATACGAATTGTCCGATTGTCCAATGGTTGTCGTCAGCTAGCGCAAAGTCTTCGTCCGGAATATTTGACCAGGAACAGGCTTCCACATCGTATGAAGAGCATTGGTGGTCTTCGTAAGTGGCACTTTTTTTATCTTCCACAGGGAATTTGTATACTCCGCGTGAGCTGACGGTAGAAGCAGTTTCACTTCCTAAAATCAGATTTTGTGGGAGTTGGTCGTATGCCTCTTTATAGCGATGAGCCCGATAGTTAAGTCCCGGAATGTCGATCATAGCGGCAAATCCGTTGGCAAGCACGCAAGTCACTTGGTCCATTCCGCAGGTAACGGGACGGGTAGGGTCTTCACGATGGCAAATATCTTGCAGGAACTTGGCTACTTTATAACCGACAGGACTGCATTGGGTCGGTACTTCATTTCCGATACTCCACATTACTACACACGGATTGTTCCGGTAATTATGAAGCATATTCACCATATCACGTTCTGCCCATTCATTGAAATAACGGTGATAACCGTTTTCACATTTGGCGATATCCCATTCATCGAATGGTTCAATCATCATCATAAATCCCATTTCGTCACATAAAGCTACAAGTTCGGGAGTCGGCATATTGTGGGAGGTACGGATGGCGTCACATCCCATATCTTTTAATAGTGTAAGCTGATGCCGGAGAGCGGCTACATTAATAGCAGCACCCAACGGACCTAAATCATGGTGATTGCATACTCCTTGAAACTTACGATGCTTTCCGTTCAGGTAGAATCCTTTGTCGGCAATATATTCAATGCTACGGATACCGAAACGTGTAGTGTAAGTATCTACCAGCTTATTGTCTGCGTAAATCTTGGAAACGGCTTTGTAGAGTGACGGATTCTCCGGTGACCAGAGTTCGGGCGCATTTACAATAAAATTCTGTTCGAATGGCTGTCCATGATTGATGCGGCTTGTATTTTCTTTGCGGGTAACGACTTTTCCATCAGGAGAAAGAATCTCCGTTTCGATACGGAGTTGTGTTTTCTCGCCTGCATTCTCAATTTTCGTTTGAAGGTGTATGGATGCAAAGTCCTTGTCGACATGAGGCGTTGTGATTTGTGTTCCCCATACGGGTACATGAATTTTGTCTGTTACAATCAGATGTACATTACGGTATAAACCAGCTCCCGGATACCAGCGTGAAGATTGTGGACGGTTTTCCAAACGTACGGCGAGTGTATTCTTTTTTCCATCTTTGTTGAGGAAAGGGGTTACATTGCAGTGGAAGGAGTTGTAGCCGAAAGGCCAGAAACAAGCTTCCTTTCCGTTTACATAGACACGTGCTTCGCTCATAGCCCCATCAAAAAGAAGTGTTACTTCTTTGTCGGCAGGAGCGTCAAAACTTGTTCGATACCAGCCTGTACCTACGTATGGCAGTCCGCCGGTGCGTCCGGTCTTCAAGGAAGCTTTTTTCTCGAAGTTCTGTGTGACTGCTACATTTTGTAGGTCATTGTTTACATCAAACGGACCGAAGATTGCCCAATCATGTGGAATAACAACCGATTCCCATTGGGTATCATTAAACTCCGGCTGGCTGGCTTCTTTGAAATCTCCTTTACTGAATTTCCATTCCTTTTCGAGTAGTGTCTCACTGCGTTGTGCTTGCAATGTGCAGGCAACGCCCATCAAAAGTACAGTTAATAACTGTTTGGGATGTTTCATGTTCATTTTTGCTTTTCAGGTATACTATTAGTTGGATTTATTAAATGTCAATGTCCGGCATTACATTCACATAGTAATGCCGGTGTAAAGGTATAAAAACTAATCAATAAATTTATCGCTTGAAGGCATTAAATGAACTGGTAGGTTTTCCGTCGTCATCGAACATACCTTTGTGATATCCCTTCCAACCGCCATAGCATTGAGGTTCCCAAGCGAATACTCCGGGACATATATCAGTACCTAGTAATTTAGCTTTAGTAATGAAGTCTGTATAAAATGCTTCGGCGTTTTCATTGTTCCATGTCATGCCTATTTCACACATCATAATGGGTGTGTTGAATTCTTCATAGAGTTTTTGCATATTTGCGATACAATCTGTGTTCATTTTACGCCAATCTGCTGCAACAAAATTGGTATCTTCTTCATTGTCAGGATCCATTTGAGGATAAAGAGACATTCCGATGATATCCCATTTGGCTTGATTAGCTTGTAGATCTCCGAATACTTTCTGGAATTGTCCAATTTCATTTCCACGGTCTATATGTACGATGACTTTAGCCTGCGGATAAACTTCTTTTACTGCATTATAACCTGCTGTTACGAACTTGGCAAAATTTACGGTTCCATTTTCTTCCTTTATATTGCCTTCATCGAACAACATTCCGTATCGAGTTTCGTTGCCCACTTGTACCCATTCTACATCTATACCTTTTTCTTTCAGAGCGTTGAGTACATCTTTGGTATGATTGGCGATATCCTCCTGCAATTCTTCTACCGAGTGGTCTTTCCATGCTTGAGGTTTGTATTGTTTACCGGGATCTGCCCAAGCATCACTGTAATGGAAATCTATCATGAGACGATAACCTAAATTATGTGCCCGCCACGCTTTGAGTACGACATCTTCTTTGTTACACCAACCGTATACGTTATCTTTTTCTGTCGGATTTGCCGGGTTGACCCAAACGCGCAAGCGGATAGCATTCATACCTAAGTCACGTAGCAATGACATACATTCTTGTTCTTGACCTTTAGCATTGTAGAATTTATAGCCGCTATATTCCATTTCGGTGAGCCAGCTCACGTCTGCTCCACGAATAAAACCGGACATATCATACGTGATTTCTTCTTTGTCCCGGAAGTCTGGAGTGTTGTTATCATCGCTGCAAGCGGTGAAATAGGCTCCACACAATAGTGCGGAAGCCGTAAGTAATATATCTTTTAATCGTTTCATAATTGTCTTTGATTTATTGTCTGTTAAAACTGTATGTAGCGTTGATAAAATCTACAGTTACATTGTATGTACCAGCGGGCATAGATTTAATGCCTTCATTGGCGTTGTAATACAATTTGCCTTCATATCCTCCGAAATAACCAGCCCAACTGTTAATTACGAATTGGACTCCCCATTTGGAATCTTCAGGCAAAGTGATGCTTCCACTGTATATTCCTGGAGTATCGGTTGATTGCAAGGATATTAAATCCTCGTTGTCCGGTATGCCTAAATAACAAGCAACCTCTGTTACTGCCGTTGTCTTGTAAGTCAGTTCGGATAAGGAGACTTCTATCAGATAAAGTCCGTTGTCTGGAGCTGTGATATTATTTCCACCGCTATTTGTCAGTTTTCCATTGGTGCTGTTTCCTTCCCGACATTTATAAACCTTGGAATCATTCCACGCTTCTCCTTCTCCAAATAGAGTTATAGCATAATCTCCCCATTCTGAAGCAACATTTACAACACCTGCATATTTTTTTTCATCCTTATCGTAAACAGAAATTCTATGGTCGTAAGCCCATTTCCCATTAACAGCTGCACCAATTCCCGGTAGATACAGATATTCTCCTTCTTCCGGTTCAGGTTCCGGTTCAACATTTCCTCCTTCCTGCACTTTCGCTGTCCATTGTGCAGGATTGTTCAGGTCGATTACTAAAGTGCAACTTCCTGTAGCGGGCACAATTACACTGATACTTCCTGTTGTTATGCCTTCACCTGTGCTGAATGTGAGTTGTTCCGCAGTTCCACCGAATGCGAACGGTACATCTTTGGCATTGTCTTTGTTGTCTCCGGTATCTTTATTGAAGAGCTTGCCCGTTCCTCCAATTCGGAGGTTGAGTGTTTCATTGGCAGTACCATCGAAAACGCCTTTCCATTGATTGGTGGTATGGTCGTATGTTGCATAAAATCCTTCCGGCATTCCTTCGATGTTGAGGGATCCTAGGTACAATGCACTCCACTGCTTTTTCACTGCATTCAGTTCGGTGAAATAGCAGCCTTCCAGTTCGGGAAACCACAAATCCCAACTGCCTATTGTTCCTGTAGTTGTAATCTGGAATGGTGCGCCGATACCTCCGGGAGCATCCGTAAACCAAATGTTTCCATTAGCTTCTTCCACATGGATTCCTTCCCAACCTGTTGCACCGTAGAAACCTTGATAGATTCCGTCTGCATTTACTGAATAGAGATCTTTGCCTGTGTCTTCTCCACTTTCTTTAGCGAGAATGTTGGCATAACGCATATCGATAGGATAAGGAGTTATGGTTACCTTTACCGTGTTGCTGTAAACGGGTTTGATATTGCTGCCGTTACTTGTCGCCAGTCGGAAGTAGACAGGATTTTCTTGTTCAGCTATGGCATTGAGCCGATAGGTAAGGATATTCAAAGCGGCTATTGTATAGCTTTGAGAGAATCCATTCACTATACTTTCTTCCACATCTCCTGTGAAGTTCTCATTCAGAGAAGCTTGTATGATGAACTGTAAATTGGTAGTGGGACTATAGCGCTCATCGCTGATTTGAAGTGTCTGATTCGTCCAAGCAAATGACATGGCGTATAGCTGAGCAGTTTCTTTGGTCAATGTGATTTTATTAACCGAAGCGACAAGCTCGTTTTCTTTCGGACTAGAGAGAAAAAAAGTATCTCCGTCTTTTTCACATGCTCCCAATATGAGGAGAATGGTGAGCAGAGTCAGCAGGTTATTTATATTTTTCATATTGTCGATTCGTATAAATGTGATTAATAGTTTTCATTCTTTAAGTTGGGATTGGCAGTCAATTCCGTATTGGGAATAGGATAGATATTAAATTTATCGTTGACTTTCGTTCCTTCTTTCACACCGCCTTTCCACTGCCACAAGTAGTCTGCATTCGTGAATATGCCGTAACGTATCAGATCTGTGCGGCGATAGCCTTCCCAATAGAGCTCTCGGGCACGTTCGTCAAGGATGAATTGTAAATACTCTTTGTTTTTACTTTGGTTCTGGTTGTCGAATTCGTAATCTTGTTTATTGCCGCTATTGTCACCATACGCTCTTTCGCGGAGTAAGTTTACATAACCGGTAACTTCACTGTTAGTAGCTCCTGTACCACCACGTAGGTGAGCTTCTGCCATCATCAGATATACATCTGCCAGTCGGAACAGCGGATAGTCGGTATTTACACCTCCATCAGCGGTATTGGAGGCCGTTTGCTTCGCATCAGTCAGATTCGTCCATTTTGTGACGAAGTAGCCGTTGGTTTGGTCGTCAATCACGTCTACATTTAGGCTTTGCCCTTCGGTGAAGAACATATAGCGTTGGTCTCCCTGTTCAAATTTAGTAGGTATATTTCCCCGTACTCGGAACATACCCCATCCGCTTTTTACTCCGTAATCCTCCGGTTTCTGCAATTCGGATGTGTTGCTGACCGCACCGCACACTATATAGGTGGAAGAACCCCACGAAACGGTATTTACGGCATCTATCGGCAGTGTGAAGATGATTTCGTTAGTGCGTAGATGATTGTCTGCATTGAATAGCTTTGGATAGTCGGGTTCGAGTGAGTATCCCTGTGTAATGACATTCTTGCAGGCAGTGATGCACTCTGTATATTTCTCTTGATTGATGTAAACCTTTGCGTTTAGATACAGTTTAGCCAGCAATGTGTATGCAGCTCCCAATGTGGCACGGCCGTACATTTCGTTTCCGTTTACCAGTAGACAGTTGTCAGGATTGTTCGTATCGGTGATGGCTTTCAGTTCGCTTTCAATGTAGTCGAAAGTCTGTTGCGGCGTATACTGTGGAGGTAGATAACCGACCAAAGGATCATTTTCCGTTACGAACGGAATATTGCGGAAGAGATCGAGTGCGTGATAGTAGAACAAAGCACGCATGAAGCGGGCTTCCGCACGGTAAGTACGTATTTGCTTTTGGTCGTCGGCGGAGAAAGAGCCGATTTTATCATCCGTTGCGTTGCGTAGGAATTCGTTACATAAAGCGATGTTGTAGTAGATACGATAATACATATCCGATACCCAAGGGTCGTTGGCGTCCCAACTTAAATAAGTCAGTCCCGTTACATTGTCACCGGATAGCCAAGTAGATGCTACTTCGTCCGTACCGCATTCCTGCAAATTGAAATAGCAACGCATATAATCCTGACCACTGTTACTACTCAAATCTTCGTTACCGTTTTTTTCCTGACCGGTAGTTACCATGGAAGTATATATTTTCCCCAAGACAGACTTATAGTTTTCCGCACTGGTGTAAATGGACGACGAAGTTTCGTCTACGTGTGGATATTGATCCAAGTCGCCTATACAGGAAGCGAACAGCAACGTGCTGCAAAAGTAAAAGGCTATATAAAATATCTTTTTCATGATTGGATGTTTTTGATAATTAGAAGTTAAGACCGATATTTAGGGAGAATGTACGCGGACGGGGGTAGAATGAGTTATCCACTCCGTTGGGAACTTCCGGATCCACACCACTGTATTTGGTGATGCAGAATACATTCTGAACCATTGCACTGACATTCAGGCTACATCCTTTATAAATTTCTCCGAAGTTGTATCCCAATGACAGGTTATCCATCTTTAAGAAAGAAGCATTCTCTACATAATAATCGGATAGATACTGACGTGATTTAAATCCGGTTTCCAGATAACTTCTGGAAAGATTATTCAATTGATAAGAGTTATAGCTGACCGTCTCCCAAGCTCCGGCATTCATTGCCATGGCATTGTAAACGTAGTTGCCGATATTGGCACGCAGACTGGTGCTTAACGTCCATTTCTTATAACGCAGTGAAGTACTGAAACCGAGAATGTAATCCGGTGCCGGAGAATGATAGCGATATAAATCATTGGTGTTGATTTCCCCGTTTCCGTCGAGGTCTACGTATGCGCCTTCTACCGGTTTGCCTGTCTTTTCGTCATATAGCTGATGGTAAACGTAAAACATATAAGGTGCGTATCCTTCACTTAATACTTGCAATTGATAGCTGTCGATGTACGGCCCTACGGAAGTGTTGGTAGCTTGAGTACCGGCTGCGAGTGAAAGGTTTTTCACCTTCATCTTTTGCCAAGTCATGTTGAAACTCAAATCCCAATTCCAGTCTTTTGTTTGTATCGGAGTAGCGTTGATACTGAACTCAATACCTTCGCTGTCTACATTGCCTACGTTTGTGGTGATATTGCGGTCGAAAGTAGTACCTGCTGCAGCCGGTACGGTTGCAATCAAGTCTTTGGTCTGGCGGGTATAATAGTCAAAGCTACCGATGATGCGGTCTTGCAGAAAACCGAAATCGAATCCGGCATTCCATGAAGTAGTCGTTTCCCACTTCAGGTCGGGTACGTAAGCCTCCGGGCGATACGTGTGGATCGGGCTACCTCCAATCAGAGAGGATGCACCGCTTTGGCTGATATTGTAGACAGGTAGATAATTGTAATTACCGATACCGTCCTGCTGCCCTGTCACGCCGTAGCTTGCACGGAGTTTCAATGTACTTAATATCTTGTTATCTTTCAGGAAAGACTCTTCCGTCATTCTCCATCCGAAAGCTACTGAAGGGAAAGTACCCCAGCGTACATTTTTTGCGAAACGCGAAGTGGCATCCCGGCGTACGGTTGTCGTCAACATATAACGTGAGTCGAACGAATAGTTCAGACGACCGTAATAAGATAACAGCACATGACGGTCATCGGTAGCTTTGGATGTTTTTTGAATTTCTCCGAGTGTATTTGTCTCATAGTAGAGCGGGGTAGTGGATTTCCAATATTGATAGTCGTAACCGGCTGTCACATCAAAACTACTCTTGATGGATTCTACCAGTTTATTGTAGTTGGCATATAAGGTAAGCAAACGGTTTACCTTTTTCTGCGGTCCGTAAGTATAGTCCAAACCGGAAGTTGTATAGTTTTGTGCCGCCTCAGCCGGGACATATACACTTCCTTTACCTTGTGCATAGTCATAACCCAATGTAGCGTGCAACTTCAGATCGGGGAAGAAATGTAACCGGTAGTCTGCATCGATATTTCCGATGAAACGTTTCACCGTACTGTGGGAATCATTCATTTTGAGAAGTCCGACCGGATTCATGACCGCTCCGTTCACGGGAGCTCCGGTGTTATCGATAGCTTCCGTATATCCGCCGAAAGTGTCTGCTCCTGAATATATGGGAATGGTAGGATTCATGGTTGCCGCTGCCCAGATAGCTCCGGTATTGGCGAATGTATTTTTGTTGATAGACCCTTTGGCATTGATATTCAGTTTCAAGTGGTCTTTGAAGAAAGACGGATTTAGCGTGATGCTTCCCGTATAACGTTCCGCATTGTCCGTGCGTAATAACCCGCTTTGGTTGTAATAACCAACGGATGCACGGAACGGCAGGTTTTTGGTTATCTTTCCGGCAACGCTCAGATTATTGTCCGTACCGAATGCGTTTTGATAGATTTCGTCATTCCAATCTGTATGTGCGGTGCCGAGTAATGCCTGTTGCGCATCGGTACCTTTGCTTTGGATGGTATTTACGAATTCGTCATAGCTCATCATATCCGCCAGTTTGGTACGTGTCTGTACGGAGTTAGTCGTGCTGAAAGTAAACTTCAGTTTGTCCAAACTTCCTTTCTTGGTAGTGATCAAGATAACCCCGTTGGATGCGCGCGAACCATAGATAGCTGTGGAGGATGCGTCTTTCAGAATGGTCATGCTCTCAATATCGTTCGGGTTGATGAGGCTAAGGAAATTGCCGTCGTTACCACTGATACCTCCCTGTTCCAAAGGAACACCGTCCAATACAATCAAAGGGTCGTTGCTGGCATTCAGTGAAGCACCGCCACGAACACGGATTGTACTTCCCGAAGTAGGAGAACCACTGTTGGACATGATTTGCACACCGGATATTTTACCGTTTATCAGTTGTTCGGGAGAGCTGACCAACCCCATATTGAAGTCTTTGCTGCTGACGTTTGTAACCGACCCGGTAAGGTCGCTTTTACGTTGCGTACCATATCCGATGACAACGACATCGCTCAAGACTTGTGAGTCGCTTTTCATCTGAACGTTCAGTGTAGCGCCGCTTGTTGGGATAGCTACAATCTTAGTTTCGTATCCGACGTAAGAAAATTGAAGTTCTTTATTGCCTTGCGGCACATTCAGCGTATAATTACCGTCGAAGTCGGTAACCGTTCCGGTAGAGGTACCTACAATGAGAATACTTACTCCAATCATAGGTTCTTTGTTTTCATCAATCACTTGTCCGGTGATTCGTTTGCCTCCTTGCTGTGCGAAGACCGAAATCGTGCCTCCTAAAAGGGCTGTACACAACATGAGTAGTACAGTCAGATGGCGTAGATTTAAGATGTTACTGTTCATAATTACTGTGTTATTGATAATAGATTTGTTATTATATTTACTTTTAGATCAGGTTCTGGACCGAGTATAGAATTACTTTATTTATTCCAGCCAGATTTCCCCTAGCTCGATGATGGATTCTGTCTTGTCTTTTCCTAATAGAGACAATTCCAGTTTCTCTGCCTTCTCCATTTGGAAAGGTATGTCTGTTTCCGGATGGAAATATTGTTTCAGAAAAGTCGGATAAGCTATCGGAAGTAATGCCGTGTCCGCTTGATGCAACTTTTTCAAAGGGATACGTATGATTCCTTCCGGTGAAGGGGTACTGCAAATTGTTTTGTATGTATATCCATCTGAAGTGATGAATCCTGCATAGAATCCTTCAGGAAGATTCTTATGGCGGTTGACACGGATGCAAAGAGTGGTGCAACTCTTTAATTTTCCTTTTCTTTCTTTTAGCACGTCTTGAATGGATTTGCGCAGGAAGTGATGTGTTTTCTCTCCTTTGGATGTGAAGGCGAAACGGAGTAATGGCTTTTCAATCGGAGAAAAATCGATTAAGGTACGTTTCAGGTCGTTCCATTCGGGAAGCGTATAGGCTTCTATGCCACTATGTGTGTCTGTCACGCTCAATAATTGTATTGGACTGTCGGGAGCGACAATACGGGTAGTCCAATATGAATCGGCAATGTAATCCCAATCCAACGGATTTCCTTTTATTCCAAAAGAAAATCCCTTTACGGAATTTCCGGCAGGATAAGTACGGGTACTGTCGCCCCGACAGACAATAATGTTATACTTAAAACAACCTTCTTGTAGTTCTGCGGCAGGAATTGTAGCTTGATAGCTATAGCCGCTTATACGTTTCATCTTGATAGATGGATTATGATCATTCCAGAAAGACACTTTGTCTGTGTAGATAATCACAGAGTCCGGAGAAGTGTTTCCAACCACTTGTGCAAGAATTGTTAAATCTCTGCCTGCTTCGGTGACTTGTGCAGGATTGTGGATGACTTTGTAATCTGTTGTATGCGGGGAAGGGGCTGCAAACTCTCCGAGACGAATGGAATTCCATCGGGAATCTGTTGTCCAATTCTGCTTCGGTGTGCAGTTCTTGCGTTTCAACAAGTAAACACCCGGTTGAAGATTACGGATAACTCCGTCTTTTACAGTCTCTTCTTTCCGTTGGTTTTCTTTATTGAGTGCGGTAAGAGTGAATGATTCTCCTAAATCGGGAATTTGAAGAGCCATATCCCAACAACCATAGATAATGCTGACTACCTCTTTGGCAAGTGACGGTTTGGCAAACGGGTCGCTGACTGTCACTGCATCCGGCATTACTTCCAGCCTCCATACTCCTGCTTCCAGACAGTCAATAAAATATGCACCGGTTCCTTCGTAATGTACGACGGGAGAACTGCCGCAACCGGCAATGGACATAAGCTGTGAAGCATTTCGGGGAAGGCTGTGGGTATTGTTGGAATAATAGTATTTCCTTCCATTATTCAGCTCGCTTAAATCCTCCGTATAGCTGACACGGAATCCGTCACCAAACAGTGTATCTTGAGGATAACTACCGTATGATTCTCCTCTTCTCAGATTGCGTGCCGCTTCGGCGGCAATTTTTATGCTGATTGCTTTGTGTGGTGTATAGGCAAGATTCAGAAAATGAGTCTGGTATTCCGTATTGGCGTATGCAATGTCCATCGGGTCGTATGCGAACTGCGTAACCCATTGAAATCCTGCCATGCGGAAAGTACGTGCCATAGCCGGATACATATAGGAATACATAATATCTGCCGGGTCGAATTCGTAAATCAGGCGTGCCTTCTTGTGAAATCCTTTCACCTTATCGGCAAAAGAAATATCATAGCGGTCTATATAGGGAAGAAAATTTCCTTGTTGCGTTTGTCCGGATACCAGTCCGATAGGATACCATTGATAAGTAGTGCCTTGAATGGCAGTCTCATAGTATGCTTCTACCACATATTCGTTGTGGCTTACATTATAGAAGACAGGTTTACGGTTCCCGGTTCTATGAATCGCTTCCAACATTCGGTTGATATATGCCTTTACCTCTTCCTTCGTACCGGAGTGGCAAGGTTCGTTATTGATTTCAAATCCCACTATGGAAGGATCGTCCTTATAGGCTATTCCGGTATAAGGATTGATATGTTTCACTAGGTTGTGGAGATAGGTCTCTTGTGCGGTAATGGCTTCCGGGTGAGAGTGCACGTCGCATTTATCATATTTATAAGAGAAACCACCGGTCTGAATGTTCCGTTCCGGGTAACCGTTTCCGAAATTGGTTTGGGCGGTAATAACAATATGAATGTTCCGTTCCTTGAGTTTGGCAATCAGATAGTCCATCAGGTCGAGATGCTCGTTTTCAAGGAGATTTCCTTGCTCGTCTGTGAGTTCGACATCCCAGAGGTGGATACGGTAAGCGTTCAATCCCAAACGGGTGATATGATATACGTCTTTATCTATAGCAGCTTTACGATCAAGTCCCAGATAACCTAAGGCACGATAGGCATGGGCAAAGGGGAGTGTGTAGTTCACACCGAAGAAAGAGGCTTCCTGGCGGGTGTCACTCCAACGCATCACTCCGTTTCCGTCTATATATATAAAAGGTGTAGAAGATAATTTCCCTTGTATATTGACAAAGGCGAATAATAAACAAATGGAGGTAAGAATAAATAGTCTTTTCATGCTATCAAATTTATCGGTTCATTGATAGCGACAAAGGTAAATTATTGGTAAATCAGGTAAAAGCACAGATTGGACATATAAGGATAAAAATAGGACGAAATGCTTTAGAATGCCCCTACAGCTCTTCATTTAAGTATTGACGGGGTGTTTTTCCGAATTCCGATTGGAAACATTTGGAGAAATAAGAGTGATTGGAAAAACCTACCATATACATTACTTCGGCAATGGTGAATTTCTTTTGTTGCAGTAACATTGCCGCCTTTTTCATCCTGATCGATTTGATATATTCCACAGGAGACATTCCGGTCAGTTGTTTAATCTTCCGGTAGATCTGTTTGTTGCTGAAACCGGACAATTCGCATAGGGCATTCACGTTCAGGTCTGCATCGGAAAGATGGTCCTCAATCAGGCGGATGATATTTGACAAGAACTTCTCATCTTGTGATTCAGCTTCGATGGGCTTGAGCACAGGCAATGACTCCAGCGATTTTTTGGTTTGATGATTAGGGGTAATTTCTTCTTCTTCAATGGCGGTAATGGGAATACTCAGTCCTATGCTTGTACCTTGATTCTCTTTGGAGGTAACTCCGTTGATATGTCCGCCGTGCAGTTCCGTATAGGTCTTCACCAAGTAAAGCCCGATACCTGTACCTTCCTTATTTCCCGAACGGGGGGATTGATAAAAACGTTGGAAGATATATGGAATGTCTTGTTGCGGAATTCCGATTCCGGTGTCCGATACACAAATGTCCAGTTGTCCGGTTTCCTGCGAATAAAAAAGGGAAAACCGCACGCTTCCGTTGTCAGGAGTATATTTTACGGCATTTGAGAGCAGATTGTCCAGTATCACACCCAATTTGATTGCATCCATATCCGCATAAATTTTGGCTTTGTTCGCTTCAAAATGAAAAGTGAGCCGGGAATTCTCTTCGTAAACGGAGAACAGACTACGGCTGAAAGATATCAGTTCGATACGCGACAGAATGAGTAATGAATCCGCATTACCCTCTATTCGATTGAAATTGAGTACCTGATGAATCAACGAATTTATCTTCATGGCGTTGCGCTGTACTTCTTCTAACGTTTGTTTCTCATGTTCCGTCTCTGTGGCAGGCAACAACTGGCTGACAGGAGCTATAATCCGGCTAAGTGGTGTTTTCAGTTCATTGGATAGGTTTGTAAAGAATGCCATTTTCTGACGTGACTGTTCCAAAATCTTCTCCTTCTCCAGGCGTTCCATCTTCAATCGGTTTTTAACCCGGAAGAAATTGATAGTCCAAGCGATTAGGCTTAGAAGTAAAAGGCAATAGATTATTTTTGCCCAAAGCGTATAATACCAAGGCGGCAGGATCTTTATGTCCAATATATAAGGATGTTCCGAAGGAACTCCGTTTTTTTCTACTTTGCTGATAGATAATTGATAATCCCCATAACTCAAATTGCTATAAGTAATACGGTTCGTATTGGATGGCAGAAAATTCCATTCTTTGTCCATACCTCCGAGCCGGTAAACGAATTTATTCTTTTCTTCGAGAGAGTAGGGGAGGTCGGACAGCTCAAAAGCCAGATTATTCTGATTGTACTTCAGTTCAATGGCATTGGTGTAACGTATATTGGAAATATTCGCTATGCGTGGGTCCATCAATTGATTGTTAATGTACAAAGCTGTCAGGAGAATGGGACGTTCGGGACGATTCATGGCTTGTATTTCCGGGCGGGATATGGCAAAACCGTCAGCGCCTCCCAAATAAACATTTCCGTCTTTCGAATCGAACAGCAGACTGGTAAAACGCTTATCCGTCATATTCTGCTGACGCGCATCCATCGTTTCCCGGTTGATAATCCAAAGCCCGTTCGTGGTAGAAACCCATATATGGTCTTTGACCGATGTCATGGACAAAATCTCGTTATTATTAAAGCTCCCGAAAGAAATGCTTTGCCGACTGGAGTCTTTAGGGTTGATACGCATTACTCCCCCGTGAAATCCTACCCAAAGCATACCTTCCGCATCACATAGTAGATAATTCGGGCTTTTTTCTCCGCTCAACTCATTAGAAAATAGTTTGGTGACCTGCTTTGTGCGTGGATTGATTTTATCCAGCCCTTTACTGTTGTATAGCAATACCCATACATTACCTTCCGCATCAGGGACAATCTGATTAATGAACATCCCCGACAGCCCATTATGAATGGAATAATTTTGATCGGCCACATACGATTTTCCGGCAGATTGTATCAGTTTATGTTTGTCCACAACAAAGATACCTCCGAGACAGGTGGCGATCCAAAGCTTCCCGTCAGTATCTTCAAACAGGTAATAAGCCCAGTTGGTATTATAAGTTCCTGTACTGTCTACGATGTTGTAGTGTACAAATTGATGGGTATTATAGTCATAGCGGTTGATACTTCCGTCTGTGGCTATCCATAACTGCTGTTCTTTGTCTTCGTAAATATGCCGGATACGGTTGTGCGATAACGGATAAGTTTTATCACCCATTCTGTACCAAATGGCATCGTGCCTTTCTCCGGCAGGATCGGTGAAACGAATTAATCCGTTGGTGCCTCCAAACCAATAGAATCCTTTTGAGTCACGGAACAGGGAGTAGAACTGGTTTCCGTCTCCCGTACCTGTAATCTGTGAGATTGGAATAAATTGCAGGGCACTGTTATAGCGCGAGAGGGAGATGCCATAGTCGGTACCCAGCCAGATGTTATGCTCCTGATCGGCAAAGATATTCCAGATGATATTATTGGTCAGCGACTGGATATTACGGGAGTCGTGAATGATGTGTTGTAGCGGGGTGGTATCGTTGTGGTAGACATAAAGTCCGTTGTCCGTGCCTGCCAGCAAGTCTCCGTTTCCATCCAAGGCTAATGATTTGATCGAATTATTATGGAAGGCTTCTGTCTGTTTCATCTGTCTGGTTGACGGAAAGTATTGAAAGAGATAACCTTCCGTACCGATCCAGATACACTGGCGGGC
>ENA-ORRZ01000098-ORRZ01000098.1-human-gut-metagenome-genome-assembly--contig:-NODE-98-length-83462-cov-7.651240_pt1 | contig 83462 bp, 49 predicted proteins | sample MGYA00242185_ERZ509152 | MGnify/ENA primary metagenome ERZ509152 (study PRJEB26280, sample SAMEA2338668) | human gut metagenome | biome: human gut; feature: human-associated habitat; material: faeces... | reverse complement strand
CAGTTAGCCACTACAAAGCCATTGGTGCGATAGTTATTCTCGAAAGTCTTGCTTGAGACGTTCCTTGTAGTAAACCAGGTTCCCTGCCCGGCTTCACAAACACCGCTAAAGAGATTATTACGGACAATCAGGTTGAATGAAGAAGTATTCTTCGGATTCAAGTCAAAGAAAGTCATTGCAGCAGGAGCCATACTCACAAATGTACAGTTCTCTACTGTTACATTCAGCTCTCCTGTCATCGCCCCCAAACCTGTTATCAATGCTTTTGTTAAGTTTTTGGCATGGAACGTTGAATTTTTAAACACAAAGTTATGTACAGGAGCATCTTGCTTGGTAGAAAGTCCGAACAACCCACTTAAACCAGAATTCAAGCCAAAGAAACGACAATTCTCAATCACGATCTTATCAGCTATCTGTTTCCGGGGGGCATCTACTTCCTGATACCACATCGTCCGGACTAAATCACTTATCTCACAGTTTTTCCAAGAGAAAGTAGTTACATGGAAAGCCTGATTCTTAAACTTGAAGAAGTTATCATCTGTCACCTTTATCTTCAGATTCTCAAAATGGAAAGCTTCAATTATCGCATCAGCGCAGTTAATACTCATATTTCCCATTTCCATATAAGCCGGTTCTTCACCATCCTCCGGTAGCTGTCCCATAATATAGAGGGCTTTTGGCATATCAGTCTGCCTACCCAAGTGATAGGTAGCTCCCGCTTTCAGGAAAAGTTTCACCTCGTTCACCGAAGCATCTGCCAGCATTGACTTACAGATTGATTCCAGATTCTCGTCAGGACTTACATATCTATACCCGTCAGGAATTCTCATCGGAGCTTCCGGATTGATATCTTCTTCGTTCCATCCTTCCGAAGCAATCGTAACAGTGTAATCCTGTATGACCGGTTCGTCTGCATTGTTCAATGCAAACGCTACTTGCAAAGTATCATCAGGTAAAATAGAGAACGCCCCATCGATAGCTTTAGATTGGACCACCGTATTATCTTTATCCAGATAGTCGATACGTACGGACACTGTTCCACCCTCGCTTTGAGTTTGGAACAACACAAAGTCATCGGTGTAGTTCACTCCACCGGTTGTCGTTTCTTTCTCGCGTTGCACATCTGTCGGAGCTTTTACAAAAGTAGCATCCGATAGTTTATATCCTGAAATCGGTGAAGAAACGACTGCGCGTAATTTCGAGTAGCTTTTATCCGATTTACGGTCGGTAGACTTCAGACGAAGCACACCTGTACGATTGTACATACGCACACTAAGCGGTTCGTCGAACGGGGATTTATACGTCACCGGTGCCGAAATGGCATATTTTGTTTTAGCCGTCGGATCCTGATGTATCACAATATCGTTCAGATTCTTCGGACTGGGAATAGAATCGGATTGTGTGGTAGAAATAATGTTATAACTCCCGTTGGCCAACTGAAAGCGATAAAGCGACGAATAGTTGGCTACATACTCACCATCGGCTGTATAGATAAACAGGGGTTTGTTAGAGGCACCTGTGTTCACCGCCCACGGTTCGTCATCCAGAAACAGTTGTATCTCTTTTACTACCGAAGTGGCATATCGTTCTTCTTCCGAACAAGCTGTTATTCCCAACAGGAGTATTATTCCCGTCAGTGAATAGAATATATTTCTCATATAACTCCTGTTTTAAAATTCTGAAACTTCTATTGTAAACGGTTGAGTGGATGTACTCTTATACATGACTGTGCGTACCGAAGGCCACGGCTCGTCCAAGTAATTCTCATCCGTAATTTTCATATGTACGGTAGAACGCTTGGAAGACTCAAAGCCTATACCGGTATCAAGAGGGCTGATGATGCGATTCACCTCCTCGCCTCCTTTCAGATATACCACATCTATAGATGTCCTGGAATCCCCATTCACTGTGGGAAATGAATAAACCGAAGCTCCAAAGCCGGTAGAAAGATTAGTGGAGATGGTCACATTTTCTGTAATACATTCTTTACTCTTTACTTTATAGCCTATTGCCACATTCGTAAAAGTGACATTCAGCTGGTCAAAACGAGTGATAGTACTCAATTCCTCCTCCGTCTCTTTCGGCTGGAACACTGCTTGCCCGACTAAACGTTTCAATTCTACGTTGAGCGAACTGACCGAATTATCTGAAGTAAAGCCTACGACATCCGAAATATAAACCGGCTTTTGAATATGAGCATCCTGATAAACTACCACTTTGGAAAGACTATCTGTATCCACCAGATGATCGGCATTTGCCACGATGAAGGTTTGCAGATTTTCCCCTAAAGGAAGGTCGACTTTTAAATCTCCATTATTTAAAGGGAGATTTTTTCCATATACCATGGAATCTTGCAGGTAGACATAAACACCGACCTCTGTAATTCCATGTTCAGCAAAAGTTTCAAGACTAGCCCTACTGAAAGAAACGCCAACCGGGTGGGTTTCGGGCACATTGGGAAGTTGTTCATTCGGTTTCCATTCATCATCCATTTGCTGTGAACAAGAACAGCAAAGCAGAAATGACAGAAGAAATAAACTTGCTAGATGTTTCATAAATATTAGTTTATATATAATTTAAAGATATACAATTATTAAAAGAATAAAAATTCTATGCCCCTTTTCTTTAAAAGGCGGATTCAAGTCTAAGGAGGATTGGCAATTATAAATGCTGGCTTCATGTTTCTCATTCTGTTTAGATTTTCATTGTATATTAATAATGTTTTTCGTTAGAGTGAATTCTTTGTTCTTTCACCAGTGCAAAATTGAGAAAATATAAGGAATACAAAGAGTAAAATCTAGTAGAAAAGGAGTAAAAAACAGACCTAGACCTAGTTCAAACAGTAATTTCCATCCGTACAAATACCCATGAACGACATACTCTCTGAATATTATCATGAAATATCTCAAAAGCATAAGAGTAGAAAATATCATTATATAGAGTAAAAAGCTCAAATAGCAGACTATTTTATCTTCCAAAGATAGACAGTCTGCTATTTTTTTCAACTACTTTTGCAGAGAGAAATACGACGTATAACATCAACCTTAGAATCATGAAAAAGAATCTTATTATACTTGCTCTCCTTTTAGGAGGTTTCCACTTGTCTTCCCAAGCGCAGAAACAGGAGAAAACCATTACGGTAGAAGTGCATAACAATTGGAATCAGGCAAAAACAGACGCCCCGATTGTTATCAACCTGCATGAGTTACACGCAGATTTCAAAATCAAATCCGCCGTTGTCATGGAAGGGACGAACGAGGTTCCTTCCCAACTAGACGACTTGGATAGAGACCGCAAGATGGACGAACTGGCTTTCGTCGCCGACCTTCCCGCTCATGGCAGAAAAACATTCCAGGTCACTCTTTCTTCGGAGAAGAGCACGAAGACCTATCCGGAACGGGTATATGCCGATATGTTTATCGCAGACCACCGGAAAGGGAAACATCAGCGGGTACAGGCAATCACCGTTCCCGGTAGCAGTAATATATATAGTATGGTACGTCCTCACGGTCCGATTCTGGAATCGGAGCTGGTGGGATACCGACTTTACTTTAACGAAAAGCAGACACCGGACATCTATGGGAAATTCAATAAAGGCCTGGAAATCAAAGAATCCCAGTTCTATCCTACGGACGCACAATTAGCTAAAGGGTTCGGTGATGACGTACTTCGCGTGTTCGACAGTTGCGGACCGGGTGCGTTGAAAGGCTGGAACGGACAAAAGGCAACGCATATCACTCCGGTAGAAACACGGACGGAGCGTATCATATCCTACGGTCCGGTACGTGCAATTGCAGAAATAGAAGTAACCGGATGGAAATATCAAGGCACGGAATTGGACATGACAACCCGCTACACACTGTATGCCGGACATCGCGACCTTCACATCGAAGCTTTTTTTGACGAACCGCTCGATAAAGAAGTTTTCTGCACGGGTGTACAGGACATCGTAGGCGCTTCCAAGTCCTTCTCCGATCATAAGGGGTTAGTAGGAAGCTGGGGTACGGACTGGCCTGTCAATGATACGGTGAAATATGCCAAAGAAACTGTTGGGCTGGGTACCTGCATTCCGCAACGTTATGTGCAATCGGAGGAAAAAGATAAAGCGAACTTCCTCTATACGATTACCGCTCCGGGAAACAACTATTTCCAATATCATACCACTTTCACTTCGATGAAAGAAACATTCGGATATAAAACTCCGGAAGCTTGGTTTGCCTATCTCCGCAAATGGAAAGAAGAACTGGCACATCCGGTAACTGTAAAAATTAAAGGTATCCGCTAACAAAGCGATATCCACACTATATAAATAAGGTAGATACAAATACAACTAAACAAAATTTACGAGGTTTCTACCAATTTTTATACGACTCTGCACAATTATTCCTCCTTGTGCAGAGTCTTTTTTCATACCTTTGCCACATCACATAAATCGTATAAATCATTTATATAAAACTATTTAATCTATTTATATCATGAAACGACTGACACAGACTCTGGTTCTCTGCCTGCTGACTGCTTTCCCTGTTCTGGCACAGAGCAACTATGTATCCGAAGTATGGGTTTCCGATCTTGGAAACGGGAAGTATAAGAATCCGGTACTCTATGCCGATTATTCCGATCCGGACGCTTGCCGTGTAGGTGACGATTTCTATATGACTTCATCCAGTTTCGGCTGTCTGCCCGGACTACAAATACTACATTCCAAAGATTTGGTAAACTGGACGTTCATCGGTGCAGCAGTACCCGACGCGCTTGCTCCTATCCAAACTCCCGAACGTCCCGAACACGGCAACCGTATATGGGCTCCTTCTATCCGCCATCACAATGGTGAGTTTTATATCTTCTGGGGAGATCCCGATCAAGGCGCTTTCATGGTGAAAGCCAAAGATCCGAAAGGCCCATGGAGCGAGCCCGTTTTGGTAAAAGCCGGAAAAGGAATCATCGACACTTGTCCGCTATGGGATGAGGATGGAAAAGTATATCTGGTACACGCATATGCGGGAAGCCGTGCCGGATTAAAAAGTGTCATCACTATCTGCGAACTGAATGCTGAAGCCACAAAGGCCATCACTCCTTCACGCATCGTCTTTGACGGTCATGAGGCCCACCAAACTTGCGAAGGCCCCAAATTCTATAAAAGAAACGGCTATTATTATATTTTCCATCCGGCAGGCGGTGTGCCGACAGGATGGCAAGTGGTGCTACGCTCCAAAAACGTATACGGTCCTTACGAATGGAAAACTGTACTTGCACAAGGTAACTCTCCCGTCAACGGGCCTCATCAAGGCGCATGGGTAGATACGCCTACCGGTGAAGACTGGTTTCTCCACTTTCAAGACGTAGGTGCTTACGGACGTATCATGCACCTGCAACCTATGAAGTGGATAAACGACTGGCCTGTGATCGGGGTAGACAAAGACGGTGACGGGTGTGGTGAACCGGTTCTGACTTACAAGAAGCCTAATGTGGGAAAGACTTATCCTATCTGTACTCCACAGGAAAGTGACGAGTTCGACGGCTACACACTGTCTCCGCAATGGCAATGGCATGCTAATATCAACGAGAAATGGGTCTACTATGCAGGCGACAAGAGTTACATGAGATTATACTCTTACCCTGTCGTACAAGATTACAAGAATATGTGGGATGTAGCTAACCTATTATTACAAAAGACTCCTTCTGACAATTTCACAGCTACAATGAAACTGACCTTCACTCCCAATCAGAAAAACAAAGGTGAACGTACCGGATTGATTGTGATGGGCAGGGATTATGCCGGATTATTCCTAGAAAATACGGATAAGGGACTTACTCTGTCGCAAGTGGAATGCAAAAGAGCCGATAAAGGGAAACCGGAACAATCGAATGCTTCTGTCAGCCTCACTCAAAACACTGTTTATCTGAAAGTAAAATTCAAATGTGACGGAAAGAAAATCAAAGCCAGCGAAGGCGGACATGACCTTCTTGTCATGTGTGACTTCAGCTACAGTCTTGATGGAAAGAAATATCAACCACTAGGCAATCCTTTTCAAGCAAGGGAAGGACAATGGATCGGTACCAAGATCGGAACATTCTGCACACGTCCGGCTATCGTGACTAATGATGGCGGATGGGTGGATGTGGATTGGTTCCGCATTGCCAAGAAGTAACATCTTCAAAAGGAAGAGTATAAGAAGAGCAGTCCTACAGACTGCTCTTTTTTACAATATCTGTCAGTTCCTTATCTGTGATAATGCTTAAATCTTTTCAATTCTCTCTTAAATAAAGAGGTAGCTATAATATTACAGTTCATTGAGTAAATCTTCGGCTGAAATACCTTTTGCCTTTCCTTCGCGTATCAGTCGGGCTTCCTCACACGCTTCCTTCAAATCATCCAATACCTCTGATTTCGTTCGGGGGGTATAGGGCACACAGTCCTCCTTCACTGTATTTATATTGACGGAAGACTCACCGTGAAGTACCATCTTTACCTTATCAAGCAACTGACGGCTATTCGACATTAATATTTCTCGGGCCAATTCAGCTTTATAAGCTTCCAGTTCCATTGAATTGTCCATTGTTATCTCCTTTCTTCTTTCATTTAAGTAACTACAAAGATAACGAAAGTAACCGGAAATCGAGTCATTAATCCGTTTTTATTCCTACCTTTGCCATCCGAATATCATAAAATACAGGATTAACAATAACCCCAAACCACAATGAAGAAACTAGCAATATTCGATTTGGATGGTACATTGCTAAATACGATCGCCGATCTGGCACACAGTACCAACTATGCTCTAAATAAATTAGGATATCCCACGCATGAAATAGAAAAGTATAACTTCATGGTAGGAAACGGTATCAACAAACTCTTTGAACGTGCCCTGCCCGAAGGAGAAAAAACAGAGGAAAATGTACTCCGTGTCCGCAAAGAGTTTATTCCTTATTATGATATTCACAATGCGGATGATAGCCGCCCCTATCCGGGGGTTCCAGAGTTATTGAACGACCTGCAGTCCGCCGGCATTCAGATTGCCGTAGCTTCCAATAAATATCAGGCCGCTACGGAGAAACTAATAGCTCACTACTTTCCGAACATTCATTTCACTGCCGTGTTCGGTCAGCGGGAAGGAATCAGTGTAAAGCCCGACCCTACGGTTGTCTTCGATATATTAAAGCTAGCCAATGTAGAAAAAGACGAGGTTCTCTACATAGGAGACTCCGGAGTAGATATGCAAACGGCCGCCAATGCAGGAGTAACCGCTTGTGGGGTAACATGGGGCTTTCGTCCAAAAAGCGAATTGGAAGAATTCAAACCGGCATATATCGTAAATACTACAGAAAAGATTTTATCACTTTTTACCCTCATACCCTCATAAACAGCCGTATCGACTTATTCATCGGCATTTCAGCTATGAGAGCAAGCCTGATAGTAAGTATGAGAGTAACTTTTACTCTCATACTTACTATCAGGAGTTTCAAATATAAACAAGCAGTATATACTCCTTGAACAACCGTATGTTTAATGTAGAACAACAACACAAACTAAGTTAATCTACCCTATTTCTTTTGTTAAACTCCCGATATTTATAAAGGCTCACATTCGTGAGCCCTTGAGCTAACAGCCATAAACCTTTCAGCTCACGGCTGTGGACAAAACCGCTCATTAATGTGAGCCTTTACGATTCTCAGACGTTTTACATACTAAGTACGTATGTTCTTACTAACAGGCACGTAGCCTTTACGTATTACATACGGGCATCCGGCACCTAATCTACTATCGGATCTTTCACAATCTTCACTTCTTGACGAATATCCAGATTAAGCATGGGAGCTCTGGTATATGGATCGAGAACAATAACATATAGAGCAGCGTAATGAGTACCAAAAGGTACAAGACTATTATAAGCTAAAAGATTCACGACTTCCACTTCCTTCAGCGCATCAGGTTCTATAATATCCTTATCTAACATAGGATCAATATGAAAAAATAATCCTTCTCCCGTTGTACCGTCTTCTTTCACTATCCACGAATTATTACTCGTAGAAAAAGCTGACCTCTTATGCACCTCAAGAAATTCCGGAGTCAATCCCAGACGAAGCGCTATGCTGGATAAATCAAGAGTATAAATTTCAAACATACCATCTCCTTTAACCTGACTTTCCGTAAAAGTAAACCGTTCTCCTGCCGGTAGAATAAATACACTCCGATAGAACTTGATTTCTTCCTGTCTGATTATTACATTTCCATATTTATCCGTCAATTTGATATTCACTTTGACCGGAATGTAATCCTGATATATATTCTCAAAAATATCTTCAGTAGGTGTCACCTGAAACATTAATCCATTACCATCTTCTGTCTCCGTCACTACAAAAGGTAAAGTTGGATCCTCCAATGTAACCTCCATTGTCACTTCTTCCCAATTATAATATGAAGTCATCGGTTCAACAGGTCTTGCATAGACATAAGCCGACGCAAATTCAGCTATCTTATTTTCTTCTTTATCAAGGTGAGTCTCCAAAGTCATATAACTTTGTGAACGAGGCCAGCAGATACGGATGTTATGTTCGGAGAACAGCGGATAGTTCTCTATCTTCATTGAATTGCCGGAAATCATCGAACGTCTTCCCCCAGACAGTTCCAAATAAAGATTGAATGATTCTCCGTAAGGTTTACTAAGATCTAAGTCCGATGTGACTTCAGCAATCCAATCTCCTTCGGTCTCTCCCTTTTCCAGTTTGGTTATTTCATAGTGATAGTCCTTTATTTCAGCATAACTCTCATCCATAAAAACTCTGTTCGCAAGATTCAAGAATACCCGTTTCACATCCACCGGATAATCTGCCGGAGTCACTCTAAAACGTACCTCAAAAGATTCACCATTATTAATCGTAGCTTCTTCGTTAAGTAGTGTAAGAGACGCAGGCAATGGAACTCCAGGCGTACCATCGTCACACGATGTTATCACGCAACAACACACAAACAAGGAAATTAAAAAAGTAACTTTCTTCATCATAGTATTAAATTTATATATTTTGTAATTCATATTCAATCAACTATATACTGATAAATTAGTCAGCGACCTTCCCAAAATGGCACAGTCAATGCATGCAAATATAAGTCAATAATATTTATTAATGGCTATACATATCAATAAAAATAATCTAATGAAATCTTTTCAATGCAGAAAAGAGGCAGTACAATCTTCACTCCAGCATAATACAGAAATTCAGATAATAAATAATAAATTAGATAAGTTACTCATAATGAATAAATAATTTCATTTAGCGAGCACCAACTCCCCCTCTCTATCATCACTACCGAACGTGAGAGAATAATGCCCGTCCTTTATCACAGACACTTCCAATTGTTTTAAAGCTATGATTTCAGTCTGTTTCCCTTTTTCCACAATTCTCAAAACAGGAGTAGCCTTCTTTCCCGTAGACCAATCTCCCTGCCACAGCAATCTGTATTGTTTACCCTCTGTAAGGTTGGTTATTGCAACAGAACCTGGCTGTACCAGCAAACCCCAACCATTCGGTTCTTCCAAAAGGATTGTCGTGTCCCACAAGAAATGGGGAGTTTGCTCCGAAGGCATATCAGGATTTATGTCATCCATGCCATTATCTTTACCGCAAGCAGTGAGAAAGAGACAGAACAGTACTCCCGTAGCTAAAAAGATTCTTGTTATTATGTGATGTTTTCTCATATCAATAATATCTTCAAGGTTATTATTTGTTTACTTTTAACCGGACAATAGTACCGTTGGCAGCCCTCGCTTCCAACATTACAAGTCCCTGATAGGAAGAAAGGTCAACTTTTCTTTCCGTAAACGATACGCGATTGTTGTTCACAAAAAAACTGGTAAACAACTCTGCATCCGGTCCTACCACACTTGCCATATTATCTTCCACTGCGATAGCGGCAGCCTCCAGCCAACCGAATCGATCTTCGTCGGGAACAGGAACTTGCCCTCCGGCCTCATATCCCATGCCTTTGCCATAAAGCACGCTGCTTGCCGTTATTTTCAGAAAGCCAATATCCGGCAAAGTACCGTCCGCCTGACGCGGATTCATCAGTTCCGTATCTTCAAGACTTATAAAGTCGGCAGAGGTCAGTTCATAACTTTCGGGAGCAAAAGAGTTGTTCACAATTTCGCACAGTGTTTCATCCACATCTATCAAGTGTTTGTCCGCGCTTCGAGGCATATAAGATATGTTATTCTTTATAATATGACCATAACCCGGCACATCTACTTTTTCGGATGCACTTTTCCTGTTCAACATACAGAAATTGGACGGGTTTTGGTAGCCCGTGTTATTATACCAGGCAATCCCTCCCAGATGATGATTGGCATAGAACCCTTTGTTTTTATTCTTATAAGCCAGACAATACTGAACGGTATGCATCGGAATCTCCTTCGGCACCTTTGGATTATCACTCATGCCATAACCTCCTGATTTAAATCCGGTTCCATCTCCGGCCTTATCCCCCTCCTTCGTATATCCATTCAGAAAAGACCAGCAATTATCAATGGTAAAAGCCGCCTTGCAATTAATCAAATCGAAGCCATCGTCGCTATTGTGCCAGGCACGACATCCCCGAAACACATTACCCGTATAGGATTCCGAAGTCAGATGGCCTCCGAAGCCGTCCACATTTCCTCCGCTTCCGCTATCGGATACAGGATCATAATTATTGTACGCATCGCAATTCAGCACCAGATTATCTTTGCCCGTCACTATATAAAAGCCGATAGCCATGCCATCGTGCATTGACAAATGCTCATAGATATTGTTACTGCCTCCTTCATTGCGGAAACATTCGGACTGTGTATGTTCTGTGATTGTCACTTGCGTGCCCACTACTTCCATATTTCTGAAGTGCAGATACGAACCGCTTACATAAAACACAATAACCCGTTCATTGACGGGCTTTACTTCCGAAAGGTCAAATACCGGACGTTCGTTCTTATAGCCGGAATAGCAAATCCGCTTATCCTTCCCCGTCCCGCTTTTATCCATTTTAAAGACACGGCTCCAGGTAGTACTCCCCGCCGTATGGTGTTCCATCACCTCAGACTCCGTTATCTTGTATGTCCCCTGGCGGATATAAACAGTATCTCCGGCAACCACTTTCGATTGTGCTTTCCTCAAAGTGGCAAAAGGTTTCTCTATTGTTCCACTGTTGGTATCGCTACCATTCGTAGCCACAAAATAATTTGTTGCCGGAAGACAAAGACACATCCCTATAAAAGAAAGAAAAAAGTAAAAGCGTTTCATGGTATTCATATCAATATATATAAGGTATTATTGCAAAAGGAAAAATCATTTATAATCTATCTCAATCCGGCTGTCTATATTATCCGCCTCCTGCACTTTAGTCTTATCTTCCACTGTCAGACGGATATCCTTCAACCGGAAGTTCTTGCTATAAGCGATTTTTCCGGCAGACTCCACACTCGCATTAATATTAGACAGGTAGAAGTTTTCAATGCGGAGCTCCTCATTCCATCCGGAAGCTGTGATAAAACGTTTTGCCCTGTCGGCCTGTATATTCGAGAAATACACATTCCGGAAATAAGGATATCCTTTCTCCTTTGGTTCGACGGGAGTCAGCATGGTAACCCAGTGTGACGGAATCTTTTTCCCCTTATATTCTTCGGGCAAAGCGGAGTAACTGTATTTGGGATTCCAGTTTAACCCCACAGCCAATACATACTTTACGCTATCAGCCTTCACACGGGTCATATAAATATTCTCCACCGTTCCTCCACGATTCATGGATGATTTCAGACGCAACGCCGCACCCGTGCCGTAAGCTTTCAGATCGTAGGCAAGCACATTACGGATAGAACCGGAAGTCTCACTGCCGCACGTCACCAATCCCGCCCCTTTGCGTGCGGTACAGTTACGGATTACCACATTCTCCGTCGGTCGGTTCACGCGTAACCCATCCGCATCGCGGCCCGCTTTGATACAGATATTATCGTCATTGCAATCCACTTCACAGTTCTCAACCAGAATATTGGTCGAAGAGTCTATATCAATTCCGTCCGTACTCGGTCCGTGTCCTCCCACATTATTATTAATGGTAACGCCATCCACCGAACAATGATCGGAATACAAAATCTGGCAAGCCCAAAAACCGGTACGTACAAGGGTGAAATCCTTTAAAGTGATATGTTTGCTGTTTGAGACAAGGATTCCCCGCACCCGTTTGCAGTCGTAATCCACAATCCAACGGAGTTTCTTCTTCTCATATTCCTTGCGCATCTCCCAATATTTATCCCAAAACACCTTTCCACGGCAATCAATGAATCCTTCGCCTGTCAACGCTGCATTCTCAGCATCCATGATATTGATAACGGCCGAAGGCCATGTCATTTCAATGCCGGCAATACGCGAAGGAAATTCCGGATAGTCACGGATATCCTCACTTGCTATCAACGTTGTGCCTTTGCTCAGATGAAGGTTCACTCCGCTTTTAATGAATAAGGCGCCTATACGGTAAACGCCCGAAGGAATGATAACCGTCCCTCCCCCCTTTTCATGGCAAGCGTCAATAGCCGACTGAACAAAACGGGTACTAAGAACGGAAGTATCACTTTTCAGTCCGAAGTCCGTTGCATGGATACAGTCGGATTTAGGAACCCGTTGCGCACCTACCTGTTCCGCCCACGACAAATCGGGCTGTACGGGGACATTCCCCCAATCATGCGCGGAAACGGGAATGGTTCTTTTCGGACTCGTAAAGCCAATCAATGCCAATAGTACAATAGATAAAAGATACTTCATATTCACTCCTTTTTATTCACATTGCAAAATTACCGCATTCCGTAGAAGGCGAAATAGACGAATGTACACAAAAGATAGAAATTTATATGGAATGGATAATCCTATATACACAGGTGGACAATTCTATATTGTCTTTGTACATATTTCCATGTACAGGCATTCAAAAAAGGACTAAATTTGCCACATGAAATAAAAAGAATTATCTAATACTCAAAATAATAGAGTGACATGAAAAGAAGTACAAGCTGGTTACTGTTATGTATGCTTACATTGGTTACTATACCGACTGTAATGGCACAATCCAATTACAACTATTCCAAACTCCAACGGGAGAAGCTCGGACGCGGTGTGATCGCTATCCGTGAGACCCCTTCGGAAGTTGTCGTCTCCTGGAGATATTTATCTTCCGACCCGATAAAAACCGGATTCAATGTTTACCGGGACGGCAAGAAGCTGAACGACCAACCCGTTATCGCCGGTACGATGTTTCGCGACAAGAACGGAAGTCCGGCAGCGGCAGTTTATGAAGTACGCCCTGTGATAAAAGGCAAAGAGACTCACCATACGGATGGCAAGTATACCTTACCAAAGAACTCTCCTCTTGGCTATCTGCAAATACCATTGAAAAGACCGGAAGGCGGAGTGACTCCCGCAGGAGACAGCTATACGTATAGTCCTAACGACGCTTCCATCGGTGATGTGGACGGTGACGGAGAATATGAAATCATCTTGAAATGGGACCCAAGCAATTCACGGGACAATTCGCATGACGGATATACCGGAGAAGTGCTTATCGATTGTTACCGGCTGAACGGTGAACAGTTATGGCGCATTAATCTAGGTAAAAACATACGGGCAGGGGCACACTATACACAATTTATGGTATATGACCTGGACGGTGACGGGAAAGCGGAAGTCGTGATGCGCACAGCAGACGGAAGTGTTGACGCAAAAGGGAATGTCATAGGGAACGCTCAAGCCGATTATCGTGAACCCGGTACTTTCAGCAAGAAAAGAAACGCGATTGTCAATCAAGGACGGGTATGGAAAGGCAAGGAGTATTTAACCGTATTTTCCGGACTGACGGGAGAAGCCTTGCACACGATTGACTATATCCCTCAGCGCGGTGATCCTTCCGATTGGGGAGACGAGCGTGCCAACCGCAGCGACCGTTTTCTGGCTTGTGTAGCCTATCTGGATGGAATTCATCCAAGTGTAGTGATGTGTCGGGGTTATTACACCCGCACCGTCCTGGCTGCCTTCGACTGGAACGGGAAAGAACTGAAAAAACACTGGGTATTCGATAGTAATGACCCCGGTTGCGAAGATTATGCCGGGCAAGGGAACCACAACCTGCGTGTAGGAGATGTGGACGGTGACGGTTGCGATGAAATTATTTACGGTTCTTGCGCCATCGACCATAATGGCAAAGGACTCTACTCTACCAAGATGGGACACGGAGACGCCATCCATCTTACCCATTTTGATCCTTCACGCAAGGGACTGCAAGTGTGGGACTGCCATGAGAACAAACGTGACGGCAGTACTTATCGCGACGCGGCAACGGGAGAAATCATTCTCCAAGTGAAAAGCAACAAGGATGTAGGCCGCTGTATGGCAGCCGACATCGACCCTACCCAGCCCGGAGTGGAAATGTGGTCGTGGGAAGCAGGAATGCGCAATGCAAAAGGAGAAGCTATTGCAGGCAGGATAAAAGGATTGCCTACCAACATGGCTGTGTGGTGGGATGGCGACTTGCTACGCGAGTTATTGGATAAGAACATTATCAGCAAGTATGACTGGAAAGCACAAAAGGTAAACAGAATCGTAACATTCGAAGGGGCTCTCTCCAATAACGGAACGAAAGCCGTACCCTGTCTGCAAGGTGACATCGTGGGTGACTGGCGTGAAGAAGTGCTGTTACGCTCGGAAGACAACTGTTCCCTGCGCCTGTATGTATCGACTATTCCTACTGAATACCGCTTCCATACCTTCCTGGAAGATCCTATATACAGAATCAGTATCGCAACCCAGAATGTAGGCTACAACCAGCCAACGCAACCGGGATTCTATTTCGGTCCGGATCTCACTAAGAAAAAAGGGGCTTTCAGAGGATATCAGTTCAAGTGATATCCATCCGTTAGGCGGGCCACGCCTAACGGAATATCTTTTTGTTTGGGTAAATCTTCCGATAGGTAAAGTCTGGCTCTTATAGCAACGCTGCGTATTGTCGTATCCGATTCAAACGTTCCATAAAAGATTTGTCATTTCGGGTCTGCTGCATGTTGTAATCCAACTGCATACGCATCAGCAGTCCGGCATCTATCCCTAAAACCGCTTCGAGCAGCAATGCGGTGGAAGTGGTCAGAGGACGGCGGCAGTTCAGAATATCGTTTAAAATCTTGTACGAAATTCCCGCCTGTGCAGCAAGTTTGGCTTGCGACAGTTTGCGGCTTTCAACCTCTTCCTTGAGCAGTTCGCCCGGATGTATGGGGCGTTGACATGTATATTTTCCCATATGCCTTTCGTTTATTTATAATGGTTCGACAATTCTAAAATATTGCATATCGTCACGACTGTTTCGGACGAGATTTGCTTTACTGTAAACTCAATGCGGTATTGGTCGTTCACCCGGACGGACGAGATGCCAGCTTTATCACCCTTCAGCACTTCATAGTGCAGCGAATTGATTGCAAGGAGTTCTTCTATACCCCGGGCTTGTTCCAAAACCTTGATACGTAGCTGATATCGGGCTATAATATGAGGTTGGAAGCGGTGTTTCTTATCCACTGTCATCCCTTCCTCATACAATTGACGCAGATATTCTTTATCAAAGCTTATTTCCATTATTTTTCCGTATCGTTTATTGTGCAAAGATAGAGTATATTCCTAAAGTTCCACTATAAAAGTGGAACTTTATTTTTAGCTCGTATGCTTTTTGAGAAAGTTTCTCGTTTTCCCAACATATCAAAGAACACTTTGCGGCTTATATCTTCACCGTTTTCTTGCCTGCATCGCCCGGGCTTCTTCACGGCTTCTACGGCCATGCAAATGCTGCGGATTACGGGGCGCTTAAAAAGCGAGAGAGAAACGCACTCTAAAAGAATCGCCGACCTTACTGCCGTAGTACAGTAGCCAAAGTCAAAGTTCATGTTGTACGCGTTGCCATAGCTGCGCTCCGTACTCGACCAATAGAGGGACAGAAAGCCAAATCTTTTGCTTACAACCTTCTTGCACTCATCCGCTTTTATTTTCGTTTTTTATCCTTATCTTTGTTGCGTAAGATAAAACACATAAATTCACTATGAAGAAGAATACGTTACTTATATTCTCCCTCCTGTTATTCTACTTGTACCCGGCATTCGCCTCCGTAGAGGTACGTTCCAATAAACTGACTACCGGAGACGGATTAGCCAATAACTCCATCCGGTATATGTCGCAAGACAGTAAGGGATTCATCTGGCTGGGTACGCTCAACGGATTAAGTTATTATGACGGCAATTCTTTTGTCAACATCTACCCTGACATCCACAATCCGCTTTCACTGGCCGACTCACGCATCCGGAGTATAGAAGAAGATCCGAACGGCTTCCTATGGATTTCAACGATGTCCTCTTTTATCAGTTGTTATGACCTGCGTCACGGCCGTTTTGTGGATTTCACCGGATGCAATGAATATAAAGAAAACTATTCTAAGTTCTTCATTACCTCCGATAATTCCGTCTGGTTATGGCATAATCAAAACGGATGCAGGAGAATCGTTTATCAGGATGGGAAGTTCTCGTCACAGACTTATAAGAAAGAGTTGGGAAATCTACCTTCCGACAGAGTGCAGTTTGTATTGGAAAGCGCCAAAGGAGAAGTCTGGATCGGAACCCGTAAAGGGCTATTGAAATACCGGAATGGGCAAACAGACAATCTAGACCCGCAGAGCCAAAGTTGGGAACATATCATCGCTTATGACCAATATACCTGCATCATCACCGACAAGAATGAAATCTACCGTCACACCTACTCTACCGACAAACTGGAAAAAGTAGGTTCACTTGCCGCAAGCTTTGACGACAACAGTCGTGTCACGGGCAACTTCCTCCTGGCAGACAAATGGGTATTGTTTACCGCCAACGGCAGTTATCTGCTGGATATCCCTACCGGAAAACTTTCCCGCTATTCCGACCTGAATATCAAAAACGGTGCGGTCACCAAAGACAATAAAAAGAATGTATGGGTACACAACTATACCGGACATTTATGGTACGTCAACGTTACAACGGGCAATATCAAACCTTTTCAGTTCCTTTCTTCCGAACATATCGGCTATATAGACGTGGAACGATATAGTATCGTACACGATTCACGGGATATCATCTGGATTACAACTTACGGAAACGGACTTTACGCATACGAGCTGGCTACGGGAGACTTGCAGCATTTCACCTTTGACATCGGCCAATCCAGCCATATTAACTCTAATTACCTCCAATATGTAATGGAAGACCGTTCCGGCGGTATCTGGGTAAGCTCCGAATTTTCCGGTTTATCTCATCTGGAGATTCTGAACAAAGGCACACAACGTCTCCATCCCAGCGGCGAGAACAGTTCCGACCGCTCCAATACCATCCGTATGCTTTTCCAAACCCGAAACGGAAATATCTATATGGCAAACCGCATGGGCAGCCTGTACGAATACGACCCCGGTCTGACCAAGACAATACGCCGCGAGGATTTCACCCACAATGTATACAGTATGAACGAGGACCCTGAAGGTAACCTATGGCTGGGTATGAGAGGAACCGGTCTTCGTATCGGAGCGGACAAATGGTACAAGAACAACAGCAAAGATCCCAATTCGCTCTCCAACGACCAGGTGTTCTCCATCTACCGTGACCGGAAAGGCCGAATGTGGCTGGGAACGTTCGGCGGAGGACTGAACTTAGCCGTAAAGACGAAGGACGGCTATCAATTCCGGCACTTCTTGCAGGACAACTATGGAGAAAAACGTATCCGTGTCATCGAAGAAGACAAGAACGGGCGGATGTGGGTAGGCACCAATAACGGTATTTATATCTTCCATCCGGATTCCCTCATCGCTTCGCCCAAGAATTATATCATATACAATCATGTCAACGGCACATTCCCCAACAATGAGATACGTTGCCTGATGAATGACCATGAAGGCAATATGTGGATCGGAACCGCCGGAGCCGGATTTGCCGTCTGCCATCCGGAAGGCGATTATCAGCATCTGACCTTCAACTGTTACGACATCAAAGACGGGTTGTCCAATGCCGTAGTGCAGTCCATTGTTCAGGATAAGGATAATAAGATGTGGATAGCTACCGAATATGGCATTTCACGCTTCACTCCTGCAACCAAGCAAATTGAGAATTATTTCTTCTCTTCCTATACTTTGGGAAATGTATATAGTGAGAACACCGCTTGTGTAAGCAATGACGGCAAACTACTGTTCGGTACCAACTATGGCTTGGTTGTATTGAATGCCGATAAGATAGAGAATCTGGACAAACCGACTTCCGTAGTCTTTACCGGACTTCAGATCAACGGAGCCAATATGCTTCCCGGTGTGGAGGATTCTCCTTTGCAGGAGGCAATGCCATACATCAACGAGCTGAACTTGAAATATTATCAACAATCGTTTGTCATCTCCTTCTCCACATTCAACTATCTGAATGGGGTATCTAAGTACTCCTATTGCCTGCCCCCTTATGACACGGAATGGAGTTCGCCTTCCAGCCTGAACTTCGCCACTTACCGGAACTTGCCTCCGGGCAAGTACAAACTCCACGTGAAAGCTTGCAACGCCGCAGGTATCTGGGGAGAAGAGAATGTGATGGAGATTGTGATAGCCCCTCCGTTTTGGAAAACGACTTGGGCTTACCTGTTATATGCCCTGTTAATCGCAGTAGCCAGTTATTTCAGTTTCCGTATCATCAGGAATTTCAACGCATTGCGCAACCGCATCGCAGTAGAAAACCAGTTGACGGAATACAAGCTGGAATTCTTCACCAATATATCTCATGAGTTCCGCACTCCATTAACCCTGATTCAAGGAGCTTTGGAAAGAATCGTCAATATGGGAAACCATTCCAGAGATATGCAACATTCCCTAAAAATCATGGATAAGAGTACCAAGCGGATGTTGCGACTTATCAACCAATTGCTGGAATTCCGGAAGATGCAGAAGAATAAACTTGCCCTTTCATTAGAAGAAACGGACATTATCGCTTTCTGCTATGAGATATTCCTAAGTTTCAAGGATGTAAGCGAATCCAAAAACATGGATTTCCGCTTCGAGCCGTCACATACCTCTTACAAAATGCCTGTCGATAAAGGAAATCTCGACAAGGTGATTTACAATCTACTTTCAAATGCATTCAAATACACACCGTCCAACGGGAAAATCATATTCAAGGTAGAAATCTCGGAACAAAAGCAACAACTTTGTATCCAAGTGACGGACACAGGAGTAGGCATCCCGAAAGAAAAAAGGAACGAATTGTTCAACCGCTTCATGCAAAGCAGCTTCTCACACAGCAGCGTAGGTGTAGGGCTTCACCTCACCTATGGTCTGGTCAATATACATAAAGGAACGATTTCTTATAAGGAAAATGAAGGAGGCGGCTCTGTCTTCACCGTAGAACTACCGGCAAATGCCGACGTTTACGAGGAAAAAGACTTCCTCATCCCTAACCAAATACTGATTGAGGAAGAAGAACAACGCCATAAAGAATTTATTGCGAGTGACAAGACAGAAGAACCGGCAGAACCTTCCGTTCCATTGAATAAACGGAAAGTATTAATCATAGAAGACGACAACGATGTCCGTGAATTCTTAAAAGAGGAAATCGGTCAATACTTCGAAGTGGTGGCCGAAGCGGACGGGATCAGTGGCTTTGAACGTGCACAGACCTTTGACGCCGATTTGATTATCTGTGATGTGTTAATGCCGGGAATGACCGGATTTGAAGTGACTAAGAAACTAAAAAATGAGTTCGCAACAAGTCATATCCCCATCATCCTGCTGACTGCCCTTAATATGGATGAAAAATACCTGGAAGGTATAGAGGCCGGAGCGGATGCCTATATCACCAAACCATTCAGTGTATCTTTGCTACTCGCCAGAGTATCCAGACTGATAGAGCAACGGGACAAACTCCGTGAGAAGTTCTCCAATGAACCGGGAATCGTCCATTCAGCAATCTGCACCAATAACAAAGACAGCAAGTTCCTGGCAAAGCTGAACGAAATACTGAACGAGCACATGGTAGAAGCCGAATTCTCGGTAGACGACTATGCCAACCTTATGGGATTGGGACGTACCGTATTCTATAAGAAGGTACGTGGAGTGACAGGATACTCTCCGAATGAATACTTACGTGTTATCCGTATGAAGAAAGCAGCGGAATTGTTATTGACCGAAGACCTGACCGTTGCCGAGATTTCCTATAAAGTGGGTATCAATGATCCTTATTATTTCAGTAAATGTTTCAAGAACCAATTTGGAATCGCTCCTTCGATTTATCAGAAGAATAAAGGACAGCATGGTTCGAGTTCACCACAGATTACACAGATTAACACAGATTAATTTAATGCATTAATAATCAAGATCTATTATCTGTGTTAATCTGTGTAATCTGTGGTGAGAAGAAGCCCCAGTGTACTATCTTACGGATTTGCGTACAAATCTCCATTACTGTTTTTTCATCAAAAGATAAAATTTACATCCTTTCCGTACGGGAGTATAGGCGTATTTTCCATTAATACGCTTCCTTTGCAGCAAAACATTTTAATTGATCATCATGAAACACAACTTATTTCTTTTCGTATTTTTGCTGGTCGCATTGCCCGCCGTCAAGGGACAGGCAAGTGAACGTAAAAAGTACAATTTCAACAGCGAATGGAAACTGCAAACAGGAGATTTTCCTAAAGCCAAAGATGCAACATTCGACGACAGTAAGTGGAAACAAGTCACTTTGCCTCATGCCTTCAATGAAGATGAAGCATTCAAAGTTTCTATCGAACAACTGACAGACACGGTGGTGTGGTATCGTAAAAGTTTCCGCATTCCCGATTTAAAAAGTAATCAGAAAGTATTTATCGAATTTGAAGGAGTACGCCAGCGCGGAGACTTCTACCTCAACGGACACAATCTGGGAAGACATGAAAACGGGGTGATGGCAGTAGGTTTCGACCTGACTCCTTATATCAAACAAGGCGAAAACGTGATTGCCGTGCGGACGGACAACGACTGGATGTACAGGGAAGAAGGAACCAAGTCCAAATTTCAATGGAACGACCGTAACTTCAACGCCAATTATGGCGGTATTCCTAAAAACGTATTCCTCTACGTTACCGACAATGTATATCAGACACTTCCCCTGTATAGTAATCTGAAAACGACGGGAGTATATACGTACGCTAAGAACATCGACATCAAAGGCAGAAAAGCTACGATCTGTGCAGAATCGGAAGTCAGAAACGACAGTAAAGAGCCTCGCCAGTTCACCTATCAGGTGACTATATTAGATGCCGACGGCAAACAAGTGAAGACTTTTCAAGGCGACAAAGTGACTTTGAAAGCAGGGGAAACTAAAACAGTAAAAGCCTCTGCCCCTGTCGGCGGCCTTCATTTCTGGAGTTGGGGATATGGCTATCTGTATACGGTAAAGACAGCTCTGAAAGACAGTAACAACCGTATATTCGACGAAGTAAGCACTCGTACCGGATTCCGTAAGACACGTTTTGCAGAAGGAAAAGTTTGGCTGAACGACCGGGTGATCCAGATGAAAGGCTACGCCCAACGTACCAGCAATGAATGGCCTGCTGTCGGACTTTCCGTTCCGGCCTGGCTGAGTGATTATTCAAACGACCTGATGGTGAAGAGTAATGCCAACCTGGTTCGCTGGATGCACGTCACTCCTTGGAAACAGGATGTGGAATCTTGCGACCGTGTAGGTTTGATACAGGCAATGCCTGCCGGTGATTCGGAAAAAGACCGTGAAGGACGCCAATGGGAACAACGGGTGGAGCTGATGCGTGACGCTATCATTTATAATCGCAACAATCCCAGTATCTTGTTCTATGAATGTGGAAACAAAGCGATCAGCCGACCTCACATGATTGAGATGAAAGCCGTTCGTGACAAGTATGATCCGTTCGGCGGACGTGCCATCGGTTCCCGCGAGATGTTGGATATCCGTGAAGCGGAATATGGCGGCGAAATGCTGTATATCAACAAAAGCGAACATCATCCGATGTGGGCAACCGAATATTGCCGCGACGAAGGTTTAAGAAAATATTGGGATGAATACAGTTATCCTTTCCATAAAGAAGGAGACGGACCTCTTCACAAAGGACAACCGGCTACCGATTACAACCGCAATCAAGACCAGCTTGCCATCATTATGATTAATCGTTGGTATGACTATTGGCGTGAACGCCCCGGAACAGGCAACAGAGTCAGCTCCGGTGGAACCAAGATTGTTTTCTCCGACACCAACACTCATCATCGGGGTGAGGAGAACTACCGCAGAAGCGGGGTGACGGATGCCATGCGCATTGAGAAAGACGCATTCTACGCTCATCAGGTCATGTGGAACGGCTGGGTGGATACGGAAGCAGACCAGACCTACATCATCGGTCATTGGAACTACCCGGAGAATACAGTAAAACCGGTACATGTAGTATCCACCGGCGAGGATGTGGAACTTTTCCTGAATGGTAAATCGTTAGGAAAAGGTAAACGGCAGTACAACTTCCTCTTCACTTTCGATAAGATCACTTTCAAACCGGGCAAGCTGGAAGCTGTCAGCTACAACAAGAGCGGAAAAGAAATCAGCCGTTACGCCGTAAGCACGGTAGGTGAGCCAGCCAAACTGAAACTTACCGCCATCCAGAATCCGGAAGGCTTCCACGCAGACGGTGCCGACATGGCTCTGATACAGGTAGAGGTAGTAGATAAGGACGGCAAACGTTGTCCGTTGGATAACCGCACTGTCCAGTTCACTTTAAAGGGAAATGCCGAATGGCGCGGAGGTATCGCACAAGGTGAAAACAACCATATCCTCGATACCAATCTACCGGTAGAATGTGGTATCAACCGTGCACTTATCCGCAGTACGACAACTGCCGGAAAAATAACACTGACCGCACAAGCCAAAGGGTTACCTGCAGCCACTCTTACATTGGAAACGGTTCCGGTGAAAGTAAACAATGGATTAAGTTCCTATCTGCCTCAAGCTAGTTTGAAAGGTAGATTGGACAGAGGCGAGACTCCTTCCACTCCTTCTTATAAAGATACCAAAAGAGGAATCCGGGTTGTATCGGCAAAGGCCGGAGCCAACAGCGGAGATGTTGCCAAGAGCTACGATGATATAGAACTGTCTGAATGGAAAAACGACGGCAAGCTCAGCACTGCATGGATTACTTATACATTGGAAAAAGAAGCAATGATAGATGACGTTTGTCTGAAACTGCACGGATGGCGTTCGCGCAGCTACCCGCTGGAAGTATACGCAGGCAAAGAGTTGATATGGAGCGGCAACACAGAGAAGAGCTTGGGATATGTCCACCTGAACATAGAAAAACCGGTACGTGCCAATACCATTACGATCCGTCTGAAAGGCAATACAAGTGACAAGGACGCTTTCGGGCAGTTGATAGAAGTAGAAGCGAAAGCCGCCAACAAAATGGAACTGGAAAAGAGCAGCAGTAAGAATCAGCTGCGAATCATCGAGGCAGAGTTCCTCGAGACAATCAAATAGATTCGTTTTCAATAGGTATATAGAACCCACATAAGATTGTTAGTTTGATTAAAAAGTCCTCTTTTACGTTTCTATCGTTTGGGAGGACTTTTTATTATTCAGTTTGTATTTAAAATCATAAACCATCATTTCATCATGAAAAATTTAGTTATCATTTTAATGCTTGCATTCTGTTGCAATTGCCTGGCAGATAATAACCAACCTGCCCATGTCATTATCACTGCCGGACAGTCAAACACCGACGGACGCGTGCCCAACGACCGTCTGCCGGATTACATCAAAGCTATGTCCACAGACACGGCCTTCACCACAGGAGCCTACAAATACTGTAAAATAGCCCAGAACCGCACAGACGGGAAGTTCCGTCCTTTCTGGCCGAAGAGCAAAAGAAGAGCCAAGCCCCACACATGGGGATATGACGCCATCACCTACTATTGGTTGGAGCAATTATGGCAAGAGCCTTTTTACGTTATCAAATGGGCTATCGGAGGCACTTCTATCGAACCGTCCGCCAGTTCGGACAAGTCGGTTCACTGGTCGGCAAATCCCGAATGGCTATCCGGCAACGTGGCAACCAGCCAAAAGGGACGTTCCTTATTGCTTTCTTTTATCAATGACATAGACGGTTGTATCGACAACACCTTATCGAAATTAAAGAACGGTTACCGGATTGACGCATTCCTGTGGCATCAAGGAGAAAGCGACCGTGCATACGGCGACAAATACTACGAGAACCTGAAAGCAGTCGTCGCTTATGTGCGCAACCATCTGAGTGAAAAGACAGGAGAAGACTACTCCAAGCTTCCGTTTATCTTCGGTACGGTAGCCAGGAAGAACAAGCAATACGGCAGTGAGGTTGAAGAAGCGATGAAACGCCTGGCGAAAGAAGACAAGAATGCCTATCTGATAGATATGTCGGATGCGGAATTGATGGGCGACCGCCTTCATTTCAATCAGAATTCAGCCGAATATCTGGGCAAACAGATGTACGAGCAGATTAAAAAACTGCGATGAAAAGGCTATATTTGTACTTTTATAAGGGGTTGCGTACAAATATCAGGAGTATTTTTCAGCCATTAGTATAATATTACATCTTTTTCGTACGAATACTTGCGCATAATTTCTTCCGATACGCTTCCTTTGCAACGGAAGTCGGACAGACCGTCAGGCTCTGTTTGTGTCTTCCGTTATTTACTAATTTAATTACTTAGATATATCAACATGAAAAACATTCTGCATGGAAATGGTAGTCTGGGAAGGAAGATGCAATCTCTCTTTTTGATGACTCTGTTCGTATTACAATCTACCCTGTCGCTCGCACAGAACCGAACCGTGACGGGAGTGGTAGTAGATGAGAAAGATGAGCCGATTATCGGTGCAAACGTCACAGTGAAAGGTACTTCCAAAGGAACGATTACAGACTTGGACGGTAAATTTGTGATTTCCGCTCCCGCGAATGCCAAACTTCTGGAAGTATCTTTTATAGGGTACAACACCCAGACTGTTACAATCACCGGTAAAACTCTCCAAATCAAGCTGACCGAATCTGCCATTGCACTAGATGAGGTTGTTGCTATCGGTTATGGTAGCGCAAAGAAAGGAAATGTGACCGGCGCTATCGCTAAAGTCAATGCCGAGAAACTGGAAGACCGGGCAACAACCAACATTGCCTCCTCACTGCAAGGGCAGTTAGCCGGTGTGGAAGTACGCAGCACTACCGGAGAACCGGGTTCGGAACTTCAGATTCGCGTACGTGGAGCCGCTTCGATCAATGCGGATGCTACCCCATTGTATGTGGTGGACGGTATTCCCGTAGACGATCTAGGCAGTCTCAATCCGGGTGACATACAATCTATCGAGGTATTGAAAGACGCTTCTTCATCGGCAATCTACGGTTCGCGCGGTGCCAACGGAGTTGTTTTGATCACAACCAAGCAAGCGAGCGCCGATGATAAAGTAAAAGTACAGTTTCAAGCTTCTTTCGGTATCCAATCATTGGAAAGGAAAGTGGATGTCCTGTCACCGGAAGAGTGGATTGAGTTCCGCACCGCATACAATAATAACCGGTATATTTCCCAATACGGAAGTAAAGGAGCTACTATTGAAGACGACTACGCCACCCGTCTGGCAATGATAGGAGGCAAAGAAAGCTATTATTTCCTGAATGACCCGCGCTGGACAGAACCCGGCTACGGCAACTTGCAGCTGATTGACTGGCAAGATGAATTCTTCCGCCTGGCACCGATACAAAATTACCAATTGTCACTTTCAAGCGGTCGCGGCAATACCAAATACCGTGTATCTTTGGGCTACACCGACCAGAAAGGTATCGCTATCGAAAGCAGTTACAAACGTTTGAACTTCCGTGCCAATGTAGAGTCTAAACTATTCAACCGGATTACCGTCGGAGTGAATCTGGCGCCTTCTGCCAACTGGAGTGACGGCGGACGGGTAGACGGCAAGGACCGCCAGGCAACCAACGTTCTTACTATGGTGCCCGTTGCGGAACCGGAAGACGGTATATATACCGGTTCAGGCTCCAAAGGTTATTATCGCTGGACCAGTTCAAGCAAGGTAAGTCCTATCGCATATATGGAGGAAGTGACCAATCATGGTGAAAGTGTCCGTTTTAATTCCGCTGCCTATGTGAAAGCGGATATATGGGATGGGCTGAAAGCGGAAGTTACCGGTTCCTACAATTTCAGCAGTACGCAAAGCCGCTCATTCATTCCGAGCAGCGTCACCAAATACAGAACAGACAGCGAAGGGTACAAAACGACTGCAAGCCGTTCGGAAGCACGCAGCAATAAATTCCTTCTCCAAACGATTCTGCATTATAACAAAACGTTCGGCAGGCATACTGTCGGAGCGATGGCAGGTTATTCGATGGAAAGCTCCGGAGGCTCTTCCAGCAAATTAAGCGCTACGCAGTTCCCTGATAATTCTCTGGAAGTGTTCGACATGGCAGATGTAGTGCTGACAGCAGCCGCAGCTTCTTTGTCCACCCCTTCCCGACTGATGTCCTACTTCGGACGTGTGCAATACGAATATGATGACCGTTACCTGCTGACAGCCAGTATCCGTCGCGACGGTTCTTCACGTTTCGGTAAGGAAAACCGTTGGGGAGTCTTCCCTGCCGTTTCTGCCGCTTACCGCATCTCAAACGAGAAATTCTGGCCGAAAGACTTCTTTATGAACTCTCTTAAAATACGCGGAAGTTGGGGAGCCAACGGTAACAACTCAATCCCTACCAACACCGCCCTTGCCAAACTAAGCAGTGCCAATTACTCGTCCGGAAACATCATTAACGGTTTTGCACCGACATCGCTTGCCAATCCGGATCTTGGCTGGGAAAAGACGGAAAGCTGGAATATCGCATTCGATATGGGAATGTTCAACAACCGTATCTTTCTATCTGCCGACTATTATGTAAAAACCACCAAAGACCTGCTGTATCAAGTTACCGTTCCCGCCTTGCTCGGTTTCACCCAAGCTTGGGGAAATATCGGTTCGATCCGCAATAAAGGTTTTGAACTGGAACTGACTACCCAGAACCTGACGGGAAAACTGAAATGGACGACGTCTCTGAATGTATCTTACAACAAGAATAAAGTTCTCAGTCTGGGAGATGACAACAGCACCGTATTCACCGGATACGACAAGACGACACAAGTGTTCATGGTAGACCAGCCTTTAAGATCATTCTATATGTATGATGCGGTCGGTGTGTATCAGACGAAAGCCGACTTACAGAAATATCCTGTCATGCAGAACACCAAAGTTGGTGATGTACGCTATCGGGATGCAAACGGTGACGGAGTGATCAGCGACAGTGACCGTACATTGATGGGGAAACCTGATCCGGATTATACTTTCGGTATGACCAATACTTTCAAATACAAGAACTTCGATCTTTCCATCCTGATCACAGGACAGACAGGCGGACATATTTACGGAGTATTGGGACGTGCAATGGACCGTCCGGGTATGGGCGCCAATATCAACGTGCTTGCACATTGGAAAAATATGTGGAAATCGGAAGCAGAACCCGGTGACGGCAAGACTCCCGGTATCGACAATGCCAACACCGGACAATTCTACGACAGTCGCTGGCTGTACAGCACCGACTTCATCAAGATCAAGAATATTACATTGGGCTATCGTCTTCCGTTCAAAAAGAAATTTATTCAGAACGCACGTGTCTATCTGTCGGGAGAAAACCTGCTGATGTGGGATAAGTACGACGGCGGGTTCTCGCCGGAAGCCAACAACGCCGGTTCAAGCGGAGACTACGACTACGGTTCGTACCCGCAGGCAAGAGTCATCACTTTGGGCGTTAATGTTACATTCTAAAAAAGCAATAAACTATGAAACTATATAAATATATCATTTGCGGAGGACTGGCGCTGACATTGACTCTGTCCTCTTGTGAAAGCTGGTTGGAAGTAGAACCCAACGATACACGTACCACTGATTATTTCTACACCACTCCCAACGAAATGGAGCAGGCATTGATCGGTATCTACAACGGTCTGCTGCCGATTGCCAATTATTCATGGATGTTGTCGGAAGTTCGTTCGGACAATGCTTGGGTAGATAAAACCACCGACAAACAGCGCGACTATATCGACATAGGTACGTTTAATCCCAATATATCCACCATCAGCACTCTTTCGTCTGCATGGAATGATTTGTATGAAATCGTAGCGCGTGCCAATATGTTCCTCAGCAAAACGGACGGTGTTACTTTCTCCGACGAAAAGATAAAGAATCAGTTTATCGGTGAAGCCAAATTCCTCCGGGCATTGGCTTACTTCGACCTGGTTCGTTACTTCGGACATATCCCCATCGTATTGGAACCTGTATCGGTGAATGAAGCAATGACCATCAAACAGTCAAAACAAGTCGATGTTTACGAGACCGCAATTGTCCCCGATCTGGAAGATGCAGTGAGAAAGCTGGTAGACACTCCCTTGAATCATCAGGGAAACAATGCTTCTGCCGGACGCGCCACCTTAGCCGCTGCCAAATCGTTGCTGGGACGTGTTTATCTGACAATGGCGGGGTATCCCGTGCAAGACGAATCCAAGAAAGCATTGGCGGAACAGCTATTCAGTGAGGTGATAGACTATGCCCGCGCCAATAACAAATATTGGGCACAAACGGGTGACGAATGGCAGAAAGTGTGGATCAGCGACAATGATAACAAATACCATATTTTTGAAATTCAATACATAGCTTCCAAAAACTATGGTAATCCGATGGTGTTCAACTCGGTTCCGAAAGTGAATGATTCGTACACAAAACTAGAAATGTCCGGTAATAGAATATGGTGTGAAGCCAGACTGGCAGGACGTTTCAAATTAATGGATACGGAAGGGGTGTCTTTGGATATACGTTGTCCGAGCACGATTTATACGGATGATTTCGTGGATGACGACGGTGTGCCTTATACGGGCGGTCCTTTCTTCCAGAAGTTCTTTGAACATAAGATGAAACGCAAGATGCTAGGTTACGAAGATATTGATGCACAGATTGCAGACCGTACTTATTTCCCGATCAATTATCCGATAATCCGTCTTGAAGATGTAATGTTGATGTATGCCGAAATTGTAGGACCTACCGATAAAGCAAAATCATTGGTCAATGACATTTGCGAACGTGCCGGTGTTCCAACCGTACCCGATCATGTTACTCCCGAAAGGTTTGCCGAAATTGTAGACTGGCAACGCCGTCTTGAACTGGCTTCCGAAGGCATTCGCTGGCATGACCTCGTACGCCAAAACCGTTATGTAGAGGTATTGCAGGAAATGTTTAAGTTTAATGGCTCGGACGAGAACGGTGTGATTAGCAAACCGGAAACATACGAACTATATAAATTGGTTACAAAAGACTCATATATCTACCCGATACCCGACTCGCAAATGAAGGTGAAAGAAGGGCTATATGAACAAAATAAAGGATATAATTAAACGACACAATACCGGCATTCATTTATTAAAAGGTTGATAAGAAAAGTCCTCCGGTCTGGTTCTACGGATCGGAGGACTTTTCTTTATTATTATATTTTTCTTTATTATTATATAAGGTTTACTTGTATCAATTCCCCGTAGCTTTGGAACGTAAAGACCGTATGCTTTATCGGAAACATATAGACGTGGTAAGCACTTCTCCCGCACAAACTAATCATCGCATACCGTAATACTAATAAAGTCTCCTAATAGAATTAAGATATTACACTTGAGCAACCTCAATAATACACAAGTGTAACCATTAAGTCAGACTTGTGCATCATCACGGTTGCCCAACAGCAACAGACTAATCGTAAACAGGCAGGCTAATATAGAAGTAACAGGCTGATGAACAGACTGTTATCCAGAAAGTGCAATTTTATTTCCCCAAAAAGCGAAAACGACCTTATGTTTTCTGTAAACTTACTTTAATTTAGGGGCATTTTCAGTATTAAGTATCTGATTATAAGCGATGTGACATTTTTGTTTTTCCCCGTATAAAACTTAAAATAAAGACAATTTTGTTGCACTGAAGAAAATAAGACTGGGGAAAACTGTCCTTACATACAGCTTTCCCCAGTCTTATAAAAAATGAATCTTCTATTATTTTCCTATGACACCAGCCCAGTCTTTGGCAAAGCGGAAATTACCGATATTTCCTTTAAACCCATTACGGTTTCTGAGTGCGACAGACTTCAGACCTGCTTTCAAAGCACCTTCTTCACCAGTAACTACTATATCAGCTTTTGGCTCGCTCTGTCCCAATTCCGGATCTACAAATAATGAAACTTCATTCTTCGTATAATCTACCTTCAAGACCAATAAATGAGTTTTATTACAATCATAAGCCATCGGAGCCTCAGCACGTTCTTTCAACAATCCTACTGCAAATTTGATTTTATCATTTCCTTCGCGTCTCACATATACCTGACCACGATTTCCACCACCTACATAACTGGCACTGGCAGCCAAGAAGTCGGCCAAGTTTGTTCCGACTTTAGAGAAGTTCACCAGACAGGCAATATAATATGTACCTTTAGAATATACTTTTCCGGATTCAACCAATGAATATACGCTGACACGAGAGCCTTTCACACCTTGCGGAAAACCCAAAGTGATAGATGGTCCCGCTTCACTATATCCCTCATAAGTCAACGCCTTTCCTATCGTAGGGCTTACCGATCCTTCAACCGGTTTAGAAGTAAAACCACCACACCAAGTATCTACGTTGATAGGTGCTCTTTTATCATTATAAACTGTTTTTTCCAAAACATCACCTTCTTTATAACCTTTCAAGAGGTCATTCTTAACGATTTGAGCCTGGCCGCCTAATGCTACAGCAGCTAAAGCTATTGATACGAATACTTTTTTCATCATTTTCTTATATTAATTCATTTAAAAAGCAAAAGTAAAACGAAGATATGCCGTTCTAGTAGACTTATAGGCTCTAGCTTCCTTGATACTTTTTTCTGTTACTTTACTATTGTATGCATACATCATTTGGTTGTTATATTCAGTACTTGACCAATAACCTAGTTGTTTATCATTAAGTACAAAATCCATTTCCTTTTGCTGCATTATTTCTAGCTTCTGATTCACTATATCCTTATTTTTATAAAGTATAGCCAATTCCTGAATAGAAGGAATAAACCAGTTTGTCGTCATTTCAGGTAGTAAACAATTATCACGATATCCCTGTAAACTTCCAATATTAATATATTCAGATCCAGGTACTTGTTTTACTATAGTTTCTATTACCTTTGTGTTATTATATCCAAGCATTTTTTCAAACTTATTTGGAATTCCATAATCTGTTATTTGCACATTGAAAAAAGAACTCTGCAAAGATAATGTTTCAAACCATTTACCAAACTCTATACTTTTCCTTTCCGTCTCCCAATAAATACGTTCATCTTCTCCATCAGTCAAAGCAACAACAAAAGCATGATTACATGCAGGATAGTCACGTTTCAATGCATCTTTAGTCACATCTCCATATTCACCCTCATATAATTCAGAAGGAAAAGTTTTTCCCACATAATAAACCACGCCAATACATCCTTTGACCGGAGGATTTTCATCTGTCACAGAGACAATGTTACCATCTGTATAATAAAAATCACCCACCTGCAAATGATGTTTCTTTTCCTGATGACCACCATCAACAACAAAGCGTTTATATTTGCCTTGCTCCATTTTACCTTCTGTCACTAGTGAACATTTTTTTCCATTATAATACCCTGTAATCGTTTCTGCAGACGACGGTTTTCTCAACAGGCGATACTCATCCTTAGCTGCATCATAATAAGGCAATATTTTCTCTTCTCCTATCTCAAACGAAATACTCGCCGGATTCGGTTTCGCAATATAAGGAGTTTCTTCCGGAAGTACTGTTCCCTCTGCATCCGTAAATAGATAATGCGTAGAAGGCAACTTCACCACAACCAGACTCATACGATGCGATAATTGAAAACTCAATGAATAATTTCCATTTTCACCAATTAGCTCCGTCTTACCCGAAGTCATCAAATCCTGTTTTGCGTACTCTTTCTGGTCACTTTGTGCATTAGTCAAATTCCAACTATCTACAAGAGGAGCAAAGAAATCCTCTCCCTGCAAATCAGTTTTACCTGTCATATCTGCTTGATAAGGATAATACGCATAAAATACTACGCCTTCCAATCTTTCATCATATAATATCGGCTTACCCGACCAACTAGAACCATTGTAAGTGAGCCGCATATTATTTATTTCATCCATAATCACACCACCCTTCACTGCGAACAGTCCTAATTCATCATCTTTCTTGAAGGTAGTCACAAATCCTTCGTCAGCCGTGCGCGTCTGCGATTCACTACTTACCAACCCTGTATCAGTCACATTCAATACAACCAGATTTTGCTGATTTACTTGTGTTTCTTCATCCTGTGAGCAGCTTGCACAACCCAATGCCAACACTGCCAACAACAGCTTTTGTATAAATTTATATTGTTTCATATCCGATTCTTAGTTTTGAATATTACTCTGCATCATCAGTTCCTTCCACTGATTCATCATCACCATCCCATGACGCTGAATTCTTCTCTACTTCCACCACGAGTCCCGGTTTTCCTACTCCTACATTATATGTATACTGGTGTCCGCTTTCCAAAATTCCTTCACCATTGCCCGGTGTATGGGCAAACTTTCTCCCATCTTTCAACTCTACCTGAAAAAACAGTTTACCTGACATATCTTGAGGAACCGTCAACATCTGATAAGAAGCAACATAATCTTTTCTAACTTCCGATACAAACGGATGCATCACGGAAGTCTCCACACCCTCTGCAGGGCTGATCTTCCCTTCGGAAATAGTTGCTTTAGTCACAGTTCTTACAGTAAATACCGCACCTTCCAAATCTTTCTCTGATACCGTATCGTCATCTCCTTTTACATTAATAATCAACTTAACCGTTCCATGACGGAAAGTAAGTTTCCGATCGCTACGGAATTTCATCTTTTCATACGCATAAAGGAAATCCGCCTGATTGTACGCCTCTTCAGTAGTCTGATCTTCCGGTACAGTCCATCCGGTCAACAATGTCTCCGAAGCCGGATACCAGGCAAATAAAGTCTCTTCCTCCGTAGTTGTGTACCAATAAAGAGGATCGTTATTCTTGGCTGTCATTTCCTTGGAAGCCAAAACCTCATATAATTTCTGCGTAACGCCATCATAAAGAGATATTTCCTCTCCACCATTCCAAGAGGTCTTTTCTCCAATAGCACGGGTAAAGGTCATATCCGCCTTTTCCGCCATCAATTCTACCGGATACTTATTATTCTGAAAGTCATCTTCTGCCATATCGGTACACGCTCCGAAGAAACCTGTTACCATCAATAAGCAAGAAAGGGCTAATTTATTTCTTTTCATACCGTTCTTTTTTTGAATCCTTATCATGCTTTATTCACTCTGTCACTGACGCTGTCACATCCTTGTCACTTTCCACAACCCAATCGGCAATTTCAGCAGTCTTAATAGTCATGGCAGGATTTTCAAATGTCACATTGTAAGGATATGCATGACCGGCCAACAGATTTTGTGCAGGAACATATTCAGTATAAGTCTCATTATTCATTCTGACTTCCAACAACACACTTTCAGTCATTTCTTGCGGGAACAGGATGATGGAAACATTCATTTCCCCTTCCGATGGTTTGGCTACACCCACTGTCAACTCAGAATCAGGAGTAGATCCTTCTTTAGCAACCGCCTCTCCGGTATTCACATCAAATGTACCTTCCAGTTGCAGACTTTTCAGATGTACAGTCATATCATTCAATGTAGCACCATTCTTTGCCGCGAAACGAAGAATGATTTTAGCCATCCGATGTGTAAAATTAAATGTTACGGGAGAATCCGCATATACTTCGGTAGCCTCTGCGAAAAGGAAGTCAATCTGAGGTTGTTTATCGGCAGACTGGTCCGCTCCGCTTATTTTCTTTGTTATCACTCCTTCTTCTCCCGGCAAAGTACCGTTCTCTCCCTGATAAGGATAATACGCCGCCAATGTGTATGCGCCATTACCCTTCAAACGGATATTGTTATCCACAGAACCTTCGTTTACAACACGGAATGCATTGCCATTGTCTTTACGATACTGAATATTGATATAAGTATCGACTGCATTACCACTCGTCGGTCCGTCCACAGTGACTCCGATACGGTCGTCAGCTCCCCAGCTTGAACCGACGGCACGGGTATTCTGAACATCAGTCGCATCATTGATAGTCCCCAAAATCTCGATTGGATTATAAGCACGGTCCGCTTTTCCCGATTCATCATCACTACAAGCTGTAAAAGCCAATGATACTGCCATAGCGGCAGCCAGATACATGTTTTTCATTGATGTCTTCATTTTTAAGTTATTATTTTCCGATTGTTTTTTTGCAAATGTAAGCCTACTTATCGAAGTGCACAATGGACGATTGTACACAAATGACTTGGTAATCATCCATTGCTTCCTCTTTAATTACCGTCCGGTTTTTCTATCTCCGTAAATGGACATAAATTCCATTTGAAGGTTTCAAATTTATCCGGTTGGGCAGGGTTGAATCCTTTATAATCTGCTCTCAAATAATTGGAAATATCCAATTTTGCCTTTTTCATTCCTTCCACCACACACTTCGCAGTCTCATAAGCGCCATACGTACTGAAATGAGAATTATCCTTGAACTCTCTCGTTTGTCCGGGAAAAGTTCCTGCCGGATAGTGAACATATAATTTCATGGAGCCGTCAACTCCTAAAGCATCACAAAGCATGGTTGTCATCCCATTAAGCTCTATCAAAGGAACATTTTCCTTTTGCGCTACCCAACGAATGGCGTCCGGATATTCCCCATGCGTATTTACAGATTTTCCTTCTTTGTCAAAACGACGGCGACAAGTAGGAGTAACCAGCACCGGATTGGCTCCCTTAGCACGGGCCTCATCAATAAATATTTTCAGATTATAGACAAAAGAAAAGTAAGCCCCTGTTCCCGGTTGCTTCTGCTTTTGATCATTATGACCGAATTCAACGAGAAGATAATCTCCTTTTTTAATCTGGGACATGATTTTTTTCAAACGGTTGCCACTGATAAAGGTATTAGCGGACAAACCGGATTCGGCATGATTGGCTATACACACTTTATCCGTGAAGAAACGGGGAATCATTTGTCCCCAAGCTCCCCAAGGTTCATTGTCGTAGTCCACAACCGTTGAATTGCCACAAAGATAAACGGTCGGAACATTCTCCACAGGTTCTATTATTAAAGAGTTCAAACGGGGAGATTCTCCGTTAAATTCCAGTGTCAGTTTATCATCCCAATTAAGTTTATTCTTCTCACGGGATTTGATACGTACTCTCTCTTTCCCGGATATTTTAATATTACGCTTATTAATTGTAAACGTCTCTGTTTTCAATTCCCCTTTCTTGGTAGACAGGTTTTCTATAAACAAACGGCGCGACTCACCACGTACCGTAGTGCTGGAGGGTTCATTCTTACTGCCTATTACCACTGTCACTTTATAATTTCCATCAGGAACATTCACCGAAAAGAAGAAAGGTTTGTTACTTTTGCCATCCCATGCGGGTTGCAAATCATACCCATAGCCTTGTTCATTGTTAAACAAAGTCTGAGGCGTAACCTTCAAATATCCCTCCTTTACTTTCTTATCCGAACTAAAATCGAACTTATAGGTCTGCTTTTGGGCAACACATATCGTTGCAACCAGTAAAGCATTTAGCAATAATGCAATCTTTTTCATTATATCTGAATTATTTAAAGTTGAACATTTCATCGCGTTCTCTCAATTATCGCAAAGATAGCGGGAATCAGGTAATCGGATAATGGAAAATTATACGTTAATGCAGGGAGGATTATCCATTCGCGGCTTTTCCTGTCCCCCAAAACCTGGTTCTTCTACATATATACAAAAACGGTTGAAAGCCAATGCATCTTTTCCGATGAATTGTTTTCAACCGTTTCAATAAAATACAGCTGGTTTCTTTATTACTTAAAGAATGCTTATTTCAGTTTATACACTTCCGTTCCGGCAAGCAGGAAACAACCTACACCGTAATCTTCAAAATCAGGTACACTCTTATAAGTCACCGGTTGTCCGTCTTTCGGCTCTTTACCCGTCCCTTGAACATAGCCCAAGAATCCGTTCGGATGGACAGCGTCTTTTACCATAGCATTCCATGCTTTCAAGAGAATGGGCAGGTATTCACTACGGTCCAACAAGCCATTACGCACTCCCCAAGCCATTCCATATACAAAAAGAGCCGTTCCGGAAGTTTCTTTTCCACCGAAGTTGGTAGGATCATGCAGGCTGACATTCCAGAAACCATCTTCACGCTGGCATTTCTTCAATGCCTTACTCATGGTAAGGAAATCATTTATATAATCCTGACGATGCAGCTCGTCTGACGGGATTTCGTTCAGCACACGTACCAAAGCGGCATATACCCATCCGTTGCCACGACTCCAATAGCAGTCTTCACCGTTCGGTTCCTTATAAGGAGGATTAAAATCCTGATCGCGCCACCACAAGCCATCCTTCTGATTGAACATACCAGTTTCGTCATGCTGGCTGCGTGTATAGTAATACATATCCCACATCTTATCATAATATTTCTGCTCTCCGGTCATTTTTCCGAATTTGGCAAAAATAGGCATTGCCATCTGTACAGCGTCAATCCACCACCAGTCATTGACTTGCGGAGTATTTACCATCATATCAATGGATAGTTTGATATTCTTAATCATCTCCGGTTGGGGACAGATATTATATAAATCAATATAGGTTTGTCCGCAGCAATGGTCATCGGCATTGCGGGTAGTGTTGCCATTACGCATTCCCCATTTATGGAAAGCTGCCCAATCATAAGCATATTCATAATAATCCTCGCGCGGATAGATAGAATGGAGCGACATCAGTCCTTCATAATAAACACCTCGTGTCCAGATATTGCTCGGACGTACACGGCCGTAAAAACTGGGAATCGTGTAATCGGCATACTTTTTCATAAAGTAACCGTTCACTTTTTTCATGACCTCCAGCGTTTCCTTCCGGTCGGGCAAAGATTGGGCACTGACAGAAACCGTCAACGCAAGAAAGAATAAGAGCACTAAATTATTTTTCATGTGTATTCAAAATGATTAATTAAACTTCATGCCGCAAAAGTAGATGGATTAATCGTACGAAACAATGTACATTTGTACATAATTCTATGTATTAGTACAAATATGCATTTTTTTGAGGAAAGAATGCCGTAATTTAGCAACGTGAAAAGAAACAGCCTCACAAAGCTAATGATACATATATAAAAACATGAAGAAAAATACACTATTGATAGGTCTCCTGCTTGTCAGCGGAACCTTAGCGGCACAAGATTGGCCGGCAGTCCAAACAGAAGCACGTCCCGGCAGCAGATGGTGGTGGATGGGAAATACAGTCGATATTCCAAATCTGACTTACAACATCGATGAATATGCTAAAGCCGGATTGGGAACATTGGAAGTGACTCCAATCTACGGGGTACAAGGAATGGACGACAAAGAACTGAAATTCCTGTCACCCGAATGGACGGCTATGTTAAAGCATACCCAGGCAGAAGCAAATAAAAACGGTATGCAGATTGATATGAATACCGGAACCGGCTGGCCTTTCGGAGGACCGGAAGTTACGTTGGAGGACGCTGCCACCAAAGCCATATTTCAGGAATACAAGATAGAAGGAGGGGAAGAAAGCACTCTCAATCTGGAGGTAAAAGACCCTAAGCAAGCAAAGGTTGCAAAGTTGAATAAAGTTATGGCCTACAATGCACAGGGACAGAAACTGGATATTACCTCAAAAGTAAAAGATTATCGGCTCACATGGAAAGCTCCCAAAGGAGAATGGCGAATCATTGCATTATATATAGGAAAGACACAACAAAAAGTAAAGCGTGCCGCTCCCGGAGGGGAAGGTTATGTAATGAACCACTTGGATAAGGGAAGCGTTAAACGTTATCTTGACAAATTCGACAGGGCTTTTCAAAGAGATAAGGTCGCTTACCCCAAAACATTCTTCAATGATTCGTATGAAGTGTACCAAGCCGATTGGACACCTACCCTATTGGAAGAGTTTGCCCGCCGAAGAGGATACAAATTAGAAAACTACTTCCCCGAGTTTCTGGATGAAAAACGACCGGAAATAACTACACGCATCATAACGGATTACCGGGAGACGATCTCCGACTTACTGATTGAGAACTTCACCCGGCAATGGACCGCATGGGCACATAAGCATGGAAGTATCACGCGTAACCAAGGGCATGGTTCACCCGCCAATCTGATTGATGTATATGCCTCCGTAGATATTCCGGAATGTGAAGGTTTCGGACTTTCCCAATTCCATATCAAAGGATTACGCCAGGATTCACTTACCCGCAAGAACGATTCGGACATTTCAATGCTGAAATATGCCTCTTCCGCTGCCCATATCACAGGAAAGCCATATACATCCAGTGAGACGTTTACCTGGTTGACGGAACATTTCCGGACTTCACTGTCTCAATGTAAACCGGATATGGATCTGATGTTTGTCTCCGGAGTGAACCATATGTTTTTTCACGGCACTCCCTATTCTCCCAAAGAAGCGGAATGGCCGGGCTGGTTATTTTACGCCACTATCAATATGTCACCGACCAATAGCATCTGGCGCGACGCCCCGGCTTTTTTCCAATACATCACCCGTTGCCAGAGTTTCCTGCAAATGGGTAAGCCTGATAATGACTTCCTTGTTTATCTTCCGGTATATGATATGTGGGAAAAACAACCGGGACGGCTTCTCTTATTCGACATCCACCAAATGGCCAAGCGTGCTCCGAAGTTTATAAAAACCATCCACCAGATAACCTCCAATGGTTACGATGTAGACTATATTTCGGACAAGTACCTCCAGAATACCCGCTACGAGGGAGGAAATCTCCGTACAGAAGGAGGCAGTAACTATAAAGCAATTATCGTACCCGCCGTAAAATATATGCCGGAGAAAGTATTGGCACATCTTGTTTCATTGGCAAAACAAGGAGCAACAATTGTATTCATGGAGAATTATCCTAAAGATGTTCCCGGATTCGGTAATCTGGAAAATCGCAGAAATGCTTTCACAAAAGTTCAAAAACAGCTTCCCGACATCAGCGATTTTAACCAAAGCATTAGCAGTTCATTCGGAAAAGGACATATCATAACCGGTACGGATTATGCTGCGACATTAGGTAAATGCAAGGTAATGCCTGAAGAGATGAAGACGAACTTCGGTCTGCAATATATCCGCCGCCAACACAGCACCGGACACCATTATTTCATCTCTTCTTTGCAAGACAAAGGAGTGGACAATTGGATTACTCTCAGTGTAAATGAACCAACAGCCATGCTGTTTGATCCGATGACCGGAGAAAAAGGAAAAGCGCAAACCCGGATAAAGGACGGAAAGTTACAAGTATATCTGCAATTACAGTCCGGCGAAAGTGTGATTCTTCAAACATTCGATCATCCGGTTGAGACTCAAACATGGAAATATATCCAAGAGCAACCTGTCAGCCTCAGCCTCGACCATGACTGGACGTTGCGTTTTGTACAAAGTACCCCCGCTATCGAAGGAACTTTCGCTATCGATAGCCCGACTTCATGGACGGAAATCAACCATCCGAACGCAAAAATCAATATGGGTACAGGGTTATACAGTCTTGAGACAGTTCTACCTGCGCTGAACGCCGATGATTGGATCCTCGATCTGGGAGATTTGCGGGAAAGCGCCCGTATACGCATTAACGGTAAAGAAGCGGGAACTGTCTGGGCCGCACCTTTCCGCTTAAAGGTCGGCAAATATCTGCAACCGGGCAAGAATCTGATTGAGATTGAGGTGACCAATCTTCCCGCTAACCGTATTGCAGAATTGGACAGACACAACGTTCCCTGGCGCAAGTTTAAAGAAATCAATTTTGTAGGACTCAACTACAAAAAGAATAAATACGACAGTTGGGAAGTCCTTCCTTCAGGCCTCAATGGAGGTGTGAAACTGATTCCGATAACTACTTTGTAACCAACTTCTTTACTGCATCCTTCAATCCTTTGGAGGATGCAGTTATTACTACCTCGCCACCGGAACGGTCCGAACGTAAGATCGCCATGATGAATCCTTTATGCAACTTCTTCGTATTTCCGGTAAATAACTCATCTGTAAAATGATCCCCATTGTCCACGGCAATCAGCCTTGCAGCCCCCGAAACCTTAAAAGTAACCCCGTCTTTAGTATCAGGTACTACCCTTCCTTTATTATCCACCGCATATACCTTTACATATTGTAAGTCCATCCCATCCGCTTTCCAATCCTTCGGATTCTCTACCACCATTTTCAAAGCAGTCGCCTTACCGGTTGTTTCCAACTTATGACGTGCCACTTCTTTTCCGTTATTCCGGGCAACTGCTATAATATTTCCTCCTTTACCGTATGGTATGTTTTCCCAATAAATGATATTGCGCCGGGTGATATCCGTCCGGTCATTCTTACGTATCCCCATAGATTTGCCATTAACCAGCAATTCCACTTCATCGGCGTTGGTATATGTATATAAGTTCTGCATACTGCCTGTTGCCCAGTTCCAATGAGAAGCCAAAGATAAACTTCCCACCATAATATCATTCCATTCAATGGCTTCCTTGCCATTATCCATCACTCCGATATGCACCAAAGGCTCTTCGCAGAAAGCACTCTTTATCAGATAGGCTTGCGGATAAGGTTCCAGACAATGATTGAAGAAAGAAAAGTTCCAGCCTTTCTTCGGCCATCCGTTCGATTCCCCCCAATACTCGATAGCTCCCCAATAGGCGAGTCCCACCATCTTATCATGATCCATGCCAAAGAAAGGAGCAGCAAGCTCATTCGTTGTAGCTTCGCTCTGATATACGGTCATGTGCGGACACTTTTCCAAATATTGGGCATAGTTCAGATAACGATAATTGAAACTTGACACTTCTGTTACAGTTGCCAGCTCGGGAGGATATACTTTTGTGTTAAATTCCGGTTCATTCTTTCCGATAGCTCCGGCACGTGCCGGAAACATAGCCACAGTCGTTTTACGAGTCTTATCATAACGCTTGACAAGCACATCGAAGATACGGTAAGTGGTGACGCCCCAATCACCGGTAGGAAATCCGGCTAAGTCTTCCCGCATCTGCAATTCATTTCCCAAACTCCATAATATAACAGACGGATGATTGCGGTCACGTTTGATCCATTCGGGAATCATCTGATACCATAGTTGCGTGAAAGGAACTCTACCACCCCAATAGCTATTGTCGCTCCATTTATCAATCAGCTCATCCACTACCAAAATACCATATTTATCAGCCAGTTTCAAGAACGACTCGGAATAAGGGTTGTGAGACGAACGAATGTGATTATAACCGAACCGCTTCATTAGCTGAAACTGCCGCTCAATAGCTCTGTCAAAAGCGGCAACTCCTACAGCTCCCAAATCATGATGGTTGGAAATACCTTTTAGGAACAATTTTTTGCCGTTCAGTTTAAATCCGAAATCAGGAGAGAACTCTAACGTACGAATGCCGAATGTCTCCGTCACACAATCAATAACTTTGCCATCCTGCACCAAAGAAACTTCAGCAGTATAAAGATTAGGGGCCTCACAAGACCATAACTCGGGACTGTCTACCGTTACTATCGGAACCTCAACTATTTGTAATTTCGATTTTTGAGGAGCCTTCCCTCTCGTACCGGCAACCGTTTTTCCGTCAGGAGCCAATATTCGGGCATTGATTTCAATATCCAGACTTTTATTGCGAATTCCTTCCAACTCTACTTGTACACTGATTTCCGCTCTTTGCTCCGTGATTTTAGGAGTAGAGACAAATACGCCATGTCTTGCAATGGCAATGGGATTCTTGATGATCAAATGAACATCCCGAAACAAACCGCCGCCCGTATACCAACGCGATCCGTCTTTTTTACCCGTTGAAGCCCAAACAGCCACTACATTATCCTCATCATATTTAAGCAAATCAGTAATATCCGTTTCAAAACCAAGATAACCATAATCGGTACTTCCTACCTTCCTGCCATTTACCCAAACATCTCCAACAAGCATAATGCCTTCAAAGTCAAGCAAGATACGTTTACCCTTCCATGCAGGATTTGCCTTAAAATGTTTACGATACCAACCTGTCCCCATAGCTTTAAAGCCACGTGCCCCTCCGGCGGACTCATCCCACGTTTGCTCTATCTGGAAATCATGGGGCAAATCCAGCACACGCCAATTATCATCATCATAAGTTACCAATTGAGCTTCTTTCAAATCACCGGCCCGAAACTTCCAGTCAAAATTAAATAATTGCGATACACGCGGCTGTTCTTGCGCAAAGACTAACACTGATTGCAGTACTAAAAAGGATAATAAAATAAAATTTTTCATCTTAGATTGTTTTCTTAGTATTATTCTTAAATAATTGTACGGATGATCCATATAGTAATCATTCACCCAACAAAGATAAACCGGAAAATCATCTATCCCTATATAAATTCTACCGAATGCATATAAAATAATACACTTACAACTTCCTCATGTACTATTTTTCATGAAATCCGCACATATATCCATAGAAATGCTAAATCATATTCCCTACTTTTGCATAGTTAATATAATAAACTCAAATATCATGAAGAAATTTCTTTTTTACCTTTTTACTTTAGGACTCTTTTCCAACTATGCTTTCTGTTCAGACAGTATTTACGTCGCCCGATATAAAGGAGACAAAGCTTGTGCCATCAGTTATACCTTTGATGACGGATTGGCAGAACAATATACATTGGCTGCTCCCCAACTGGAGAAACGGGGATTTCGGGGAACTTTCTGTGTGAATGGCGCCAAAGTCAACAAAGACAACAAACACATCACAGATACCACGCGAGTGACCTGGACACAGTTAAAAGAAATGTCCGACAAAGGTCATGAAATCACAAATCACGGATGGGCACATAAGAATTTCTCCCGTTTTCCCTTAGAGGAAATCCGGGAAGATATAGTAAAGAATGATAGTGCCATATTAGCCAATACCGGTGTCATGCCCCGTACTTTCTTTTATCCCAATAATAACAAAAAAGAAGAAGGCAAACGAATTGCCGTACAGAACCGGGTAGGAACAAGGACCAAACAACGTTCCATAGGAAGAAAATCCACTCCACGAGACTTGGAAAAATGGGTGGCGACATTAATTGCCACAAATGATTGGGGAGTGGGTATGACACATGGTTTGACGTATGGTTACGATGCCTTCCCGAATCCACAACGTTTATGGGATCATTGGGACAAAGTAAAAGCTATGGAAGATAAGATCTGGGTAGGTACTTTCCGGGAAGTAGCAGCTTATACCGAAGAACAGAAACATACGCGTCTGGACATTCGCCAACAAAAGAAAGGACTCATCATAACCCCGCAACTGGATCTGGATAAAGAGATTTTCACAGAACCGCTTACAATGGTCATTCAAAAAGAAGGTGTCAGAAAGATGACAGCCAGACAAGGAAAGAAAAAACTGGCAGTTCATAAAATTGGCGATAAATTCATATTCGATTTTAATCCTTTCGGAGAAGCAATCAAAGTTTATCTTAAATAAACAAGAAGGAGGGTGATAAAAAAACGTAGGATTAACGCAAATTATCGTATTATTTCAGTTATTAATCAACGACTTATAACATTATTTCTGCGATAAATTGCGTTAATCAGCGTTTTACTTTTGAATTTCCATCCACCCCGTTAGCGTACCTCTTGCGAATTGACCTTTACATTCTTAACTACAAAACGGTCAACAATATCCTTATCAAACTGGCCTTTCTTCGCCTGGATATTCAGATCCTCAAAACAGAAATCGGACAACCGATATTGGTCAGACTTTTTCACATTGAAGAAAGTAGTACAATCCAAATCGATATTACGCATAGTAATATTATTAGAATATGAGATAGGGATATCTTTCCGGTCTCCTAAATTATAGAATTGAGTCCACGGTGCCACATAGATAAAATCTCCGGCATTTCCTTTTATATCTTCCACCAAAATATATTCGTATTTCTGCGGAGTATCGGGACGCATCTTTAAATGCAGAAGAATACGTGCCTGATCCATCGTACTGCGACGGAATATTACATTGCGATTATGTATTGACTCGCTCCCGCAGGTCAAAGCACTGTGACAATAACCATATCGGCAATCTTCAATAACAATATCATAGTTGCCGCCATTATTGACATCTTTGTCCGCCCAAGGACCTTTGCCTCCCTTTAATGCCACCGCATCATCGCACACTGACATATAACAATTCTTTATCAACACATTGTTACAGACATCCAGATCAACAGCGTCCGTACTCGGGGCCTCCATCGGCTTGCGGGGAGACGTTATATGAAGATTCAATAGTTTCACGTAACTGCATTTATAGTAATGAGTAGTCCAAAACGGAGAATTGGCAATACTGATTCCTTCTATCTGAACATTCTTGCAATTAGACAAATAAATGATACGGGGACGTTGCTCATCCATATTCGTACAGTTCGGATTCCACTCCCTACGCAACCAAAACGCTTTCCAATAACGGAAACCATTGCCATTGAGCATGCCTTTTCCAGAGATAGTAAAACCGTCAATGCCGTCTGCATTAATCAAAGCTGTATAATACTTTACCGTTTGTCCTTCCATGCGGGTAAGCTGAATTCGGAAATCACTCGCATCATCACTTCCTTTCAATACGGCATTTTCTTCAAGATACAAATGCGTCTTCGGTTTAAAGAAAAGCGAACCGCTTAGAAAAGTCCCTTTAGGAATCACAATGACTCCCCCGCCATTATTCGCCGCCCGGTCAATCACATTCTGTATCTGTTCGGTTTGTAGTTTTGTACTGTCATTAACTACCCCATAATCTGTTATCCTATACTGCTTACCGAGCGAATTTATATTCACGCTCTCATTATTCCTGAACCAGTCAGGAATCAGTTTACCATCAGGGAACTTATCTTGTCCCAAAACCTGCAAGCCGCAGCAAAGTGTGATAAATGCAATGATCAATTTCATCTTCGATATTACTTTTTTTGATTAAACTTGTACATTGCAAAGTTATCACATCCACCGTAAATAGGAATGGACTAAAATAACAGAAGAATGCACTTTTGTACATTCTTCTTTAATAATTCATATAAAATCGTTCATTCCTATTAGTTTTCCGGTCTATTTTCTTCTTGTTCACCGGTTTTCTCTTCCGGTAGTTCTTCCTCCGATGCAGCATCTCCGTCTACTCCGCGCTGATACACAGAAGGCGCTACACCAAAATGCTCCTTAAAACATTTACTGAAATAGAACGGACTATTAATCCCTACCCGATAAGCCACTTCCGAAACCGTCAACCGTTCATCCGACGATAATAACTCGGCGGCTTTCTTCATACGTACTACACGTAGATATTCATTAGGGGAATAGCCTGTCAAGCCACGTAGTTTTCTATAAAATACCGTCCGCCCCAATTTCATAAATTGTGCAAACTCATCTACAGAAAACTCCGGTCGGGACAGATTACGCTCCATCACAATATCCAACCTTTTGGCAAACTCTTTATCCCGGTCGGTAGCACAAATCGTAGTGCGCACTCCCTTCTCACTGGAGAATTTCTCTTTCAGTTTATCACGCTGTTCTATCAAACGGAATACCCGTGCCAACAATAGTTTGATGCTGAAAGGTTTCGCAATGTATGCATCGGCTCCGGCCTCAATACCTTCCAAGTGTTTTTCCGCAGAATTCAATGCCGTCAACAAAATTATCGGTATATGACTGGTTGCAAAATCCGTTTTCAGCTTCTTTGTCAATTCAAACCCCGTCATTCCCGGCATTAGCACATCACAGATTATCAAGTCCGCATCATACGTAGTCGCTTTTTCGAATCCGGAAATTCCATCGGCAGCCACTTCCACTTCAAAATATATGCCAATCTCTTCCTGCAGGAATTGACGGATATCATTATCATCCTCAATGATCAAGATTTTCCGTTTATTCAAAGGAGTCGTCATTTTATCCTGTTCGGGCAATTCTTCCGGCAATTGTTCCGAATGGTGATTCCGGTTATCCGCTTCTTGCAACAGCACATTACCGGCAACCAGAAAATCTTTCTCTTCATAAACTGTCTTATCTGTCGGAATGCACACCATAAACACAGAACCGCCACCTTCGTTATCTCTATACTCAATAGTCCCCTTATGTACCTGTACCAGTTCATGACTCAAATGCAAACCTACTCCAATACTGTCACCGGAGAAATTACTTTGCATAAAACGTTTGAATAACTCATTCTGCTTCTCTTTCGGAATACCGACTCCCGTATCTGAAACCTGAATCTGCAAAATCTTCTTCACCTCATCCACATTTACAGACAGGATAATAATGCCGTTGGAAGGAGTATATTTAAATGCGTTCGAAAGCAAATTATAAGTCACCTTATCCAAGTTACCCTTATCAATAAACATTTTGTAAGAAGGGACGGAAGGCTGGAATCGAAAATCCATCGCTTTTTGTTCCGCCACATCACCGAAACTCAGAAATATCTCGTAGAGGAAAGCAATTACATCCGTCTCTTCAAGAGAAAGAGCCAGTTTATTATTCTGCATTTTCCGGAACTCAAGCAACTGATTAATAAGGCGCAGCATACGTTGAGTACTCTTATCCATTGTCTTTAACGGATGTACCAACTCACGCGGAATATCAGTCACACGCTGTATCTTTTCCAAAGCCCCGTGAATCAATGTCAGAGGGGTACGGAACTCATGAGATATATTTGTAAAAAACACAAGCTTGTATTCCGTCAGTTGCTTCTCTATATTGATACGATTGCGTAAGCTATTGAAATTATGGATAATACGAAAGGCAAGATACAGGGCTATAACCAATACCAGAATATAACCGAATACCGCCCAATTAGTCTTCCAAAACGGAGGAACCACAACAATCTTCAAAGTAGTCTCATTTTCATTCCATATTCCCGAGCCATTGCAAGATTTTACATGCAACAGATAGGTTCCCGGATTGAGATACTTAAAAGATGCGAAATTAAGGGAAGACGGAGCACTCCATCCTTTATCATAATTCTCCAGCCAATACATATACTTCGTACGTCCGCTATCCGAATAGTCCAGTGTTGAGAAGTCTATCAGAATGGAGCTTTGATAATATTTCAAAGAAATCTCATCCGAATAAGCCAGTGACTGTTGCAAAGGCGAATCCTCCATTTCGGGATTCATCTGGATTCCATTCACATACAAATTAGTGAAAACAACCGGAGAAAAAGAATCACTGTTTTGTATCTTCTCCGGATCAATGACAATCATTCCATAGTTTGTTCCAAAAAGCAACTTGCCGTCTTTTCCCACACAAGCACTGTTCTCACTATATACATTTCCTAAAGTATAAGAAGAGAAATAATAATTATCAGAAGAATGAGTAACCGGATTAAACTTCGAAATACCATACTCGGTAGCCACCCATAAGTCACCGTTTTTATCTCCGAGAATGGATTGGATAACATCGTTTACCAACCCTTCGTCTGTTCCGTAATTTTCATATTTCAGCAAATCATAGTTTTCTTGTGGTTCACAAAGATTCAATCCCGACCCCGACGTACCAATCCACATACGCCCCTCATCGTCCCGATAGATACATTTAATTTCATTACTACAGAATTTACCGTTCGTGTAGCTGAACAAATGATAATTATCAGCATCGGCAATCAATGAGTCCGGATGGAAAATGCATATTCCCTCGCTGGTTCCCACCCAAACCATACCGTTCTCATCTTCTTCTATCACACGAACCATCCGCAGGCCTAACCTTTCCTGAAAAAAGTGCCTGAATTTATATCCCCCGTCCGCAGTCGGTTCAGCCAAATCAAGTCCTCCCCCGAAAGTACCTACCCACATCCGGTCTTTCCGGTCACGATAGATCGAAAAGACATCATTAGCGGATAATGTAGTCGGATTCGAAGGATCATTGACATACCATGAATCCGCTATCTTTAATCCGTTTCCACGAGTACCCATCCACATTTTCCCTTCTTTATCCTCAGTAATGGCATAAATGTTGGAATGAAAATACTGATTTGTCATCTTCGAATGAAAATCCGAGTCAATGGTATACAGTCCTCCCCTACGCGTACCAAACCAAATATCTCCGTCGGATGTCTTAGTCAGCATACGAATGGTATTCGAACGATCGAACAAATCGGGAGATTCCGGATAAATACGGGAAGTACCTTCGTTCAGAACAGAGATATGGGATAATCCGGAATACTCCGAACTTACCCAGATTCCACCGGAACGATCCTCCATCACATAAAGCAGGAAATCTGAAGCGATATGACTTTTATCGTTTATATTGGCCAGAAAATGTTCCAATTTATCCTCAGCCGTATCATAGGCAAAGAGACCATTACCATACGTAGATATCCAGATAATGCCACGCGAATCGTGCACAATATGATAACGCTCAAAATCGATATAGCTCAACTTATCTTGGGGAATCAACCGGAATTCCTTTATTCTTCCACTATCGGCTGTGATATAGGTAAGACACCCTGTATGATTAAAAATCCAGTAATCACCACGATTATCCATCGTTAATTTGCCATTTTTGATATTCAGGCGGGAATCCGCAGCTATTTCTCCGGTACTGAAATCATACGTATACACTCCGGTAGTAGTAAGGATCACCCATTGGTCCTTCAACAGAAAATTCCCGGTAGGTGATGTTTTTCCCGCAATAGAAGCAATAGAAGCACATTTTTTCATCTTTTGCGTAGTAGCCTGATAGCAATAGACATCTCCCTCTTCCGTCAGAAAATACATATCATTCTTATAGGGCTGAGAAAAAGCAAAATGAACCAACCGGTCTTCAATCCTGTATTGACCGTTAGAAACGGATACTAATCCGCTCTGTGTCCCAATCCATATCCGTCCATCTGTATCCTCACTGACAAACCGCACTCTGTTGTCCGGCATATTGCCCCGTTCTGTTTTAAACACAGTCGATGTCATCTCTCCGTTATCCTGATGAACGATTCTCCGACAACCATTTCCGGAATGCCATAACCACACATCACCATTGTCCGCTACGAATATAGCCGAATAGTTCTGCCTCAAATCTCCGCAACCTGTATAATCAACAAAACGTGCACGCTGCAGGTCATAGCAACTGATCAATTCCGGTGTCGTAGAAATCCATAGAAAGCCATCCTTGTCTTCTGTAAGGTCAAAAATACGGTTATCAGACAACGATACTTTATCTCCGGCTTGCGGGCGGAATGTCAGAAACGAATTACCATCATAACGGCTCAGTCCATTCAAGGTTGCCAGCCATAAGAATCCTTTAGTATCCTGATATATATAGCGAATAGAATTGTTGGGCAAACCATCACTTGTTCTCATTTGTGTAGAGCGAAGTTCGGTCGCCCCGTAAATGTTCAGTACAAGACCAATAGATAAGATGAAGAATAAGATATGTCTGTTTATCATAATAGATTTTCAGATTAATAATGAATTAGACAGGCAAAAGTACTAAAAAAACAATACACAAAGGTACAGGCCATAGCTTTTTATTAAAATAGAATATTGTACGTAATTATATAGAAATTGTGATATAACCTCATTCAGACTGTACTATGCACAATATTGAATAAATATGAATGAATTTATATTGAAAAGAAGAAGAACACATCGTACTTTTGCACCAATTATCTATAAAAAATAAATCATGAGAAACAAGTTATTTTATTATTTATGTTGGCTGACAGCCGTCACAGGCAGTTTGCAGGCGCAGGCACAAAATAAAGTGGCTGCTCCGATGAAAGATGTCAATCAAGTAATCGACAACACGTTGGATAGTCTGAACAAGGCACGTACAGCCAGACCGATAGCCGGTTCCAGCCGGAAAGGCGATAATCCGGTATTATTCCTAGTCGGTAACTCCACCATGCGTACAGGTACATTGGGAAACGGAAACAACGGACAATGGGGCTGGGGATTTTATGCGGGCGACTACTTCGATCCGGACAAGATCACAGTAGAGAATCACGCATTGGGAGGAACCAGCAGCCGTACTTTTTATAACCGTCTTTGGCCGGATGTCATCAAAGGGGTACGTCCCGGAGACTGGGTTATCATAGAACTTGGCCATAACGACAATGGCCCTTATGACAGCGGCCGTGCCCGTGCCTCTATTCCGGGAGTAGGCACAGACAGCCTGAACGTGACAATCAAAGAAACCGGAGTGAAAGAAACGGTATATACATACGGAGAATATATGCGTCGTTTCATCCGTGATGTCAAAGCCAAAGGCGGACATCCCATCTTGTTCTCCCTTACTCCACGTTACGCCTATGAAGATAAAGACAGTACTATCATCAAACGTGTCAATAAAACATTCGGTCTATGGGCAAAGCAAATAGCAGAAGAACAGAACGTACCTTTTATTGATCTGAATGACATTTCAGCCCGCAAATTTGAAAAGTTCGGTAAAAACAAAGTGAAGTATATGTTCTATATCGACCGTATTCATACCAGTGCATTCGGAGCAAAGGTCAATGCCGAATCTGCCGCTGACGGTATACGAGCCTACGAGGGACTGGAACTTGCCAATTACCTAAAGCCTGTCTCGCAAGACACAAAGACCGGTTCCAGCCGGAAAAAAGGACGACCGGTATTATTCACCATCGGCGACAGCACGGTGAAAAATAAAGATAACGACAAAAATGGCATGTGGGGATGGGGCAGCGTAATAGCCGATGAGTTCAACCTTGACAAAATATCCGTCGAGAACTGTGCTATGGCAGGACGTAGTGCCCGCACTTTCTTGGATGAAGGACGTTGGGATAAAGTATACGAAGCTTTGCAGCCCGGTGATTTTGTACTCATTCAGTTCGGACACAACGATGCAGGAGCTATCAATACAGGAAAAGCCCGTGCAGAACTACGTGGTTCCGGAGAGGAAAGTAAAGTCTTTCTGATGGAAAAGACCGGCAAATATCAGGTAGTATATACTTTTGGCTGGTATCTTCGCAAATTCATCATGGATGCTCAGGAAAAAGGAGCAATACCTATCGTATTGAGCCACACTCCACGCAACAAATGGAAAGACGGAAAGATAGAACGCAACACCGATTCTTTTGGGAAATGGACACGTGAAGCAGCAGAAGCTACCGGAGCCTATTTTATTGATTTGAATAAAATCAGTGCCGACAAACTGGAAAAAAAAGGTATCGAAAAGACAGCCGCTTATTACAATCACGACCATACGCATACTTCTTTAAAAGGAGCACACATGAATGCCGAAAGTATTGCGGAAGGATTGAAAATGGTTAATTGTCCGTTGAAGGATTATTTGAAGAAATAAAACATAAGAATCCCTCGATATACGTAAGAACCACGTTATATCGAGGGATTTTTATGTTTTATTTCATTGTTTCCGCACCTACATAATATCCTAGGTTAGTACCTTGGTTATACCCCATATTCTGCATAGCTTGAGACATATCATAATTATGATCTGTCATCAGATGGCGAAGTCGGTGAGTAGTCGGATGATTTGTAGAGAAAATATAAATAGAACGATAATCACTAGAGCCTAAGATAACCTCTTCACGATAATCTCCCAAGAAATCTCCGTAATAACAAGGATTATATTTGGTCCCATGATTTCCATCATTACTACCATAATGACCAAAATACACTAAACGGCTCTTATTCGTTTTATTTACATCCGGATTATCTTTATAACTTACAATACAAGCACGATCATACATTTCCCGTGTTCCTTGCCCGCTCCAATAGATAGCAGCATTATACATCACACCACTACCGATACCTGTCGGGTAATTGGTAGAAACAACTCCACCACCATTACAACTATACATACCGGACTGTAAAGATGAATAATACTCAAATCCCGGACTGTCCGGATCTACATCGCCAACAATACAACGTCCCACATCACCATTCTTACCCGCTCCGTGCCCGGTTATCAGGCTGCCGTCCCTCGCATCAATTACTTGACAAGCATATCCAAGCCCCTGCACGCTATAAGTATCCTCTTCTTCAAAGCTGGCAACTATTTGTAATCCGTTACGATTTTGGATGAATTTACCCACATACAGACAGTCACCATGTCCGTTTCCGGTACACCATAATTCTTTCCCATTATCATCAATCGCCGCCGAACCATACAGTATCTCATCTTTTCCATCACCATCCAAATCTGCAACACGGAAAGCGTGCGAACCCATTGCCAACCATTTTTCGCTATGATCAGCAGTATCAAATTTCCAACGATTCACTAACTGGTTACTTTGCAAATCAAGTGCCCATACTTGCCAGTTTTTATAAATACCTCGAGAAATAATCAGGCTTGGATTGCTTTTTCTTACACCAGTCTTCTCATCAGGTATACCATCCAGATAGGCTGCTCCGATAAAGAAACGGTCCATACGATTTCCATAATCATCTCCCCAATAAGAATTCCAATATTGGGCACGTGCTACTTTTGACTCATCCTCACGGCCACGAGGTATATTGGGAGTTCGGGTAATTTCACAACCGTCAAAGCCACGACAAATAGAAATATACTCAGGACCTTCCAACACTAGTCCGGCAGTAGAATACAAACTTTTTCCGGAATACCATCCCACACCGTTCGTATCTCTTAAACGATAATCATTCACGAACCCATTGGCATCAGTAATAATTCTTCCGTTAGGGAATTTAGTACCTTCGGATGAACGGAATGCAATTTCACACAAACCATCTCCATCGAAATCATATAAGATATAAGAGGTATAATGTGAACCGGAACGAATGTTTAGTCCTAAATCTATACGCCATAAAAAGGTACCATCCATTTTGTAAGCCTCCAAAAGAGTGGTCCCATTGTGCCATCCTCCTTGATTAGCTCCATCATACGGTTCTCTCTTGACTACAATTTCCAATTCTCCATCTCCATCCAATTCACCCAATTGTATATCATCAGGAGCATACGTCAATGCTGCATCAGGTACATCACTTCTTAGTACAATTTCCCGATAAAATTTTGTTGCCATATCAGAAGTATACGTATAGTCGCATAATGTTTCTTCTTGACCGGCCAATGTCACCCGATAATAATTAGTCTTTGTGGGATCAATATTCTCATCCACCCAACAAGTAGTCTTCGTTATCGCTTCTTCATTCAACTTAACTTCTTCGCCCCCATCCTCCGACTTATAAATATCGAAACCTACATCTTCCGGATCTGTCAATAACATTCTCCAACTAACTAACGCAGAAGAAATTCCTGTTGCATTATGTTCATTAGTATCCGACATAGGGTCATAGCTCACCCACATTGCACGGCTTCCCGTAATAATCTCCGTAGGCAGGTCTTTCAATGGTTCTTCCACAATATTATTATTGAAATCCGGTTCCTCATCCACTATCGGTTCAGTATCCGAACATGCTCCAAATGTTAATAATCCAAACAGTCCTAGTATATATAATAACTTCTTCATATTCTGCTTTTAATATTAAACAATCATTTTTCAATTCCGGGGTAACCTCTACCACCCCGGATTCTGTGTCAAATTAGGATTCTTTGCTTTCTCACTTTGCGGAATAGGAAAGAAATACATCTTATCATCCCATTGTCTATTCACAGTAACACGCCTATATGAATACGAATCCCCACTCTTATATATTTTCATTTCATCAATACTGCTGAAATGTTTGTCGCCTTCCTTCCAACGGCGCACATCCCAAAAACGATGTCCCTCGAATGCTAACTCTACCATACGCTCATTCTGGTATTTCTCCCACCATAACTTATTATCCAGACCTGCGGGAAATTTAGGCATATTTACCTTTGTACGCCGACGAGTTTTGCTCACCATCTCATTGGCAGGAATAGGGAACTCATTATTGGTAGCATAAGCAGTACCTAAATATTTGAATAACGCTTCTGCGTAATTCAGGTAGAACTCACCCAAACGATATATAATCCATGTATGATTATCCGTCGTAGGTTTCGCTGTCGTAGTATTAATACTTGTTTGGCAATATTTTTTCAAATAATAACCTGTAGGCGTCCCTCCGCTCAGGGGTTCCGCATTTGCACCTCCCTGATAGGTTTCCAACGCAGTTTCATTCCAATTCGGCCATTTTGTATCACCATTCTTAGCAATAGTTTTCTCAAATCGAGGATCACGTCCTTCGTAATAAGGTTTATTTTTATCATAATCCGCTTTCTTATCAGGTCTTTCACCACCGTCCTTCAACTCATAGGCATCCACCAATGTCTGTGTAGGGCAGTTTCCACCTCGACAGTTCTCCAGTCCGACAGGAAAATTATATTTCTCAAAAGAATTGGTAGCACGTATGGCACGACAACCGAAAATGAGTTCATCGATTGCAATACTATAACTTTTTGCATCCCATAAATTTTCGTAGTCATCTATCAGTCTCATACCGGCATCTTCGCAAGTCTCGATCAATTCCTTATTGGCCTTGGCTGCGCGATACCACAACTCCTTGTACCCTTGACTCCCTTCCTGGTGAGAATTGAATAACGGACTTGCAGCATACAGAGCCGTACGCGCTTTCAATGCTAGTACAGTACGTTTGTTGGCACGCCCTGTTTCCGCCGATTCACCGGAAGGTACCAAAGCCCCCAGGTTATTATAATCCGGTATAATCAGATCTTTTATCTCGTCACATTCTTTAATAATCCAGTCGAATACCTCTTGGGCGGGTTTACGTGTTAGCGTATTCACCTCAGTGGTTGACAATACATGGTCGGTAAATGGTACATCCCCATATTGTCTTACCAAATTAAAGTAGAAATACGCCCGCAGGAAACGGACTTCATACTGATAGTTATTATAGCGATACATTTCAGCTTCATAGTCGGAAATTTGTTCATACTCCGAGAATGTCAGTCCGGTAAATTCCTCCAGATAATTGTTACAATTAGCTATTGCTTTATAACAGGAAGTCCACATACTGCTTTGCGCATTCACCGGACTCCATGCCCCATTGTAAAAAGTCTCAATAGCATTGCCTGTATAGGAATATTGTGATTCATCCGTAGCAGAACCAAGAATAGCACCACTATAATTTCCGAAATCAGAGTCGAGCGACTGGTAAATGTTAGATACCAATCCTCCTACATCATAAAAAGTACGCTTTACATAACCCGCATCATAAGGATTGTATTCCGAATATTCCATCTGGTCCGCACAAGAAGAAAAAGCGAAGATGGTCAGAACACCATATATCAAATTATTCAGTTTCATTCTTTACCTCGTTTTTAATAATTAAAACCCTATCTTAACACCTACTATCACACTCTTAGTCAATGGATTCGTCGCACCGTAAGATTCAGGATCCGCCACGTCAATATGGTCAAAGCAGAGCAAATCTACTCCCCGTACATACAATTTGGCACTACCTAATATTTTTGTCCGCTTCATCAGACGTTGAGGGAATTTATAATAAACTTCCACATTGCGCAATTTCAAGAATGAACGGTCGGCAAGCCAGATCGTATTAGTCTGATAATTATTGGCATTACTCTGCGAACTCAGACGCGGATATTTTGCATTCAAGTTCTCCGGAGTCCAGCGATTTTCATAATAGTGCGTGGAAAGTGATGTATTGTTAATCAACGGCCAAAACATACTCTTTGTATTCAAGACGGCAGAATAGTTTCCTGTTCCCTGAAACATAGCATCTAATCCAATCCCCTTCCATTCTGCTCCCAAATGGAAAGAATAATAAATTTCCGGAGCAGCCGTGCTATATCCAATAGCGGTCACATCGTTTGCATCAATCACTTCATCTCCATTTACATTCTTATATTTGATATCACCAGGAACTACTGTACTGAAGTTCTGTGCCGGGCTACTCGCGATCTCTGCCTCATCTCTGAAAATTCCTTCTGCTACCAAGCCATATACTTGATTCAACCGGTGTCCTGTCCGTTTCAAATTATCATATAAACGCGGTTCTTCTCTCTGTTCCTTAATCTCGTTCCGGTTAAAAGCAAAGTTTCCTCCGGCATTAACAGTCCAGTCACCCCATCGCTTCGTATAATCCAAACCGAACTCAGTGCCCCAACTATCCACAATACCAGCATTTTCATAAGGAGAATCCATACCAAGTACTGTTGAGTATTGACCGCTAGGGTCCACCCAAATATCTTTTCGACGTTGATAATATCCTTCTACCGTCAAATTCAATCCTTTGAACAGTGTCGCATCCACCCCCACATTATATTTATAAGCTTTCTCATGTGTCGAATTTATTGTAGCCAACCGATTCATGTAAGTAGTTCCAAAATTGGATCCATAACCGACATCAAACAGATAGCGTGTACCCGTTGTCGTATAGATTTGTTCCCAATAGTTATACACTGAGTTGTCACCGTCTTTCGGTAGATAATCAGCATTAATAACACCAAACGAAGCACGTAACTTTAAAAGATCAACCCAAGAAACCTCTTTCATAAAGTCTTCTTCCGAAAGCACCCAAGCTGCAGAAACAGTTGGTGAGAAAGCCCATTTATGTCCCGGAGCCAATAGATTTGAGGCCGATCCGACCAATGCCAGATCTACATAATAACGCTTATTGAAGCCATAGTGAGTATACCACGATACATTTTGACGATATATACTGGTATTCACTCCATAAGTGTCACGAAATTCATACTCCCATTTCAACTGCGAATAAACATCATGTTTGCCGAACGAACAATTATAATCAAAACCTCCGGAGAAATTGAACTGACGTGCCCAATCGTTTGTATCGGCACCGGTTGCCATCTCACTGGGTTTTCCACCTGTAACAACTGTGTACAACGGACCACCGGCGCTTGAATCCTGCCAGCTAGGTGTATATCCCCTATAAGCATACGTCTTGCTATGATCTTCCCAGATGGAAGAGTAGTTGTCATAAGCCAAACGAAAACTCACACCTAGCCCCTTCACTAATCCGGACAAATCTTGAGATAAAGTCAGATCTGCCAACAAGCTACGTGTATGTCCCTTACTATAAGCTGCTCCTTGCGATTGTGCCACCGGATTCATCGTACCTGACCAAGTGGAACTTCCTCCCCACGAGCCATCATCTGATAGTATAGGAAAGGCTGCGGAAGGAATCGAATAAACCATATCCCACAAATCCGTACTAGAGGTTCCCGGACGACTTGATTCAGACAATGAGCCGAGAAGATTTAATTTGAGTTTGGTAGTACTCGTCAGGTCAATATCTAAATTTGTGCGTAAGTTAGCACTAGAATATTTGTCTTGTGTAGAATAACCGTCATTCATATTAGCATTGGCAACAAACCCTTTGTCTGTCATCAACCCCAACATAGCATAGTAACGGAATTTACTGCCACCTCCTGTAAACTCAATATTATATTTATTAGAAACTCCCATATCACGGAATGTTTCATCAATCCAATCCACATTCGGATAAAAATAAGGCAATTGCACATTGATACGATCACCTAGCCCCTTCACTCTTCCATAACGGAACGCATGAATTTCGAGAGGAGTATAACGTACGTCTAATCCTTCGTAACCTCGTGCCTCGTTCACAGCTTCGGCATAAGTAGCCGCATTTACAAAATCAGGACGACGTGATTGGAAATTGATTACATGATCGTAAGTAAACTTTATTTCCCTCGAATGATATTTTCCCCGTTTGGTTGTTATCAGAATAGCTCCATTAATACCTTTATAACCATATAACGCCACTGCAGCGGCATCTTTCAATATAGAGACCGATTCTACCTCTTCCGGTGACACAAGGCTCATATCACGTTCCAACCCGTCTACCAAAACTAACGGTGAACTGCTAGATAGGCTTTGTAAACCACGTACGTAAAAAGTAGGTTCCGTACTGGAAAAGTTACCCGCATTCTGTAAGGCTGTTAATCCTAGTCCCTGTCCGAAAAGAGAGTTAGAGATATTCTTTGACGCCCTTTTATCAAATTCTTCATTATAAACGGTAGAAACTGCCGCAGTCGATTCATGACGACTGAACGTCCGGTTAGCCCCTACATCTACAGTGACGGAATCTCCAGACACTCTTCCTTTATTATCCATATTCTGTGCTCCTATCGGCATACCCAAAGATGCCAACAGAGCCAGTACCAGCATTTTATTATTTTTCATATCACTGTTCTAAAATCAATTTTACTCATGTTTCTCATCACCAGCCGGGATTTTGAATCAAACCGTATCCTTTGTTGATTTCATTCTGAGGAAACGGAGACAGATACCATTTCGGATCGAATCCCTGCGTCCACCAAACACGTGCTCTGTTATGCAACTCAAATTTCTGATATTCGAATCTCGTAGGCTGCATGGCATTTTTACCAAACGCATCTGTTCCATCTCTCCAAGGTTTCTCTATACGGTTACCCGCCTCATCCAAGCGATAAATTAATAGGCCATGCAGTTTCTTTTCAAAGCGATCTGCACGTTTGTAACGAATCAAGTCAAAATATCGACTGTCTTCCATACCTAATTCACAAGCACGTTCGCGAAGTATTTCCTCTAATAAAGCATCTTTATCACTCGTCAGATTCTTATTCGGGAGACAATCTTCCAGTTTACCTAAACCAACGCGCTTACGTACTTCATTCACCCAATAAAGAGCATCTGTGAAATTATTATCGGCTTGTAATAAAGCCTCTGCATACGTCAAAAAGAGATCAGACAAACGAAGATAAACCCAATGAATAGGTTGGCGTTCATAATCACTATCGCTCAAATAATATTTCATATTATCATATCCGGTAGCAAAACGCATATTTTCCAATGCAGGAGCCGTCTTTGCATCTGTACCTCCCACCCACAATTCCCATGGGTAATCACTCATTTTAGGAGAAGACCATCCCAAATTTCGAGGTATATTGTTCACAATAACAGATTCGTATAACCGTGGATCACGAGTCAGTATGAGATTGGAAAGAGTATTTTCTCCATTAACAAACTCGCCAGTCAAAAACATATCGTTCAACTTACCTTCTGTATCCGCCTTATTCCAGTCAAAAGGTGTTCCATCCGCCCAAGGAAACATTTCAACATACTCTTGGGTGGGAGTATAAGAGTTACGTCCATTATTACACCAAGTACGCCATATATAAGTAGAGGACCCACCCGGACGTTCATAGCCCGCTACACGTACGGAATGCAAGACCTCAGGACTATCCAGAAGGATATATCCCATCCGATAAGCATACCGATATTCAGTAGGAGTAGGATTGTCACCTGCTGCTTTCCGCAACTCATAGAAGCCATTTGCCTCTATGGCGTTGAAAAACTGCCTGCAATATTCAAGACATTTATTCCACAAATCGGGACGTTTACTTCCATACCACACCAAATGTTGTTGCTCCGCCTCACTACGTCCACCGGCATATCCTTGAGTATCATTGAACAAAGGAGAAGCAGCAAACTGCCATAGCTTACATCTCAATGCCATAGCCCCTGCTAATGTCCAATGACCACCATCGGAATTAAAATCAGCTCCTTCATACGACCATTTCAGGCCACCGGAGCCAATAGCCTCCTCCAGCATTTTATCCATATAGTTCACGGTTTCTTCCACCGTGGCGCGCGGTAATTGGTAGTTTGTCTCTGTTCCCGTAAACGATGAATAAATGAGCGGTAACCCGCCATAGTGGCGGAACATATCAAAATAGCGAGCAGCAATAAGGCATTTTGCTTCTGCTTTCATCTGCACTTTTTCATCTTCTCCCATACCAGGAACTCTGTCTACGTTTTCCAACAGTAACCAGCACCACCGCACAGTCTGCCAAACACCTTCACGAGTATATCCGAAAATATCCCCACGAACACCGTAATTAGCAGTATGTGTACCACTATAATAACTGTTATAAATTGTAGTTCCCGAATAGTGAAGTTGCCAACAATCAGTCAATGCATCAAACTTTCCTGTATAGGGATTAGAAGAATCCGGAAAGTCGTCAACAGAAGAATTTACGTAAGGTAAACCATAATATTGGCGGCTATAACAGGTGTTCAGAAACTGCCGGGTATAAGTGACACTATTGAATATAGTATCTTGAGTAGCAGATCCACCCGGTGCTTTTTCGAGAAAGCTGTTACCGAATTTAATCTCGTCTACGCAAGAAGTCGCTCCTATACCAAGCACTCCTGCTATCATTGCTCCGATAAACCATTTATATTTTTGTTTCATAATAATCAATCTTTAAATCTGTTTTTAGAATCCCAGTTTCAGCCCCAATGTATATGTCTTTGTCAATGGGTACGAAGGTGCATTACTAGCTCTTGCTTCCGGGTCTCCCCATAGATAAGGTGTAAGAGTCCACAAATTATAACCGCTAAACGATAGCTGACAAGTACTCATCCCCAACTTCTTCATCAGAGGGAACTGAAAATTATAAGCAATAGTAAGGGTCTTGAGACGCAAATATTTGGAATCCTGTTCGTAAAGGGTTGATTCCGCATAGTTGTTATCAGCGTTCTCCCATGTAGCACGTGGATATTTCGCATCTTGCGACGGATTCTCTTTTGTCCATGTATTCGTCAAGTGATAGGCAAGCAAACCACCCGCAACATTACCGGAACTAGATAAAAAAGGCCGACGAAACACATCCGAAATCATTCGACTCACATTCCATGCACCGGTCCATTGCGTATTCACTTCCAGATTCTTCCAAGAAAATCCGAGATTCATACCTACCATGTATTCCGGATCATCCGTAAATCCGTAATCATAGCCCATATCATTTTCATCGATTTTTCGATCACCATTCAAATCGACATACACAGCATCCCCGTCTTGCAGAACAACCGAATGAGTAGGAAACGGACGATGGAATGTTTGTTCATACAGTGCCGGTGTCTGTTCATCATAATAACGCCAGAAAGCATATTGCTTACGTGAGCCGATACGATGTCCTTTTTGGTACAGATAGTCGTACTCCTGAGGAGCTTCTTTACGCTCGATAATTTCATTTTGATTATAAGAAAGGTTTATACCCGCCCAATAACGGAAATCTTTTCCAATCTTATCGTTCCATTTCAACGAAAGTTCCCATCCCCAGTTATTTACCTCACCTAAATTGGAGAAAGGTTGAGCAAAACCTAACATACTCGGAGCTGTTCCGTCTTGCAGAAGGATGTCCCACCGGTGTTCCTTATAGTATTCTATTGTAGCAGATAAACGATCGTTTAAAAAGTTGATATCAACACCATAGTTCTGTTTAAACGCTTTTTCCCATGTCACATTCGCATTGTTAATCGCCCACTCATGTGCTCCTAAACTCACAGTAGAAGTCTGTCCTCCCTGACCGAAAAGATATCCATAGGCAGCCTGTAATTGAGCAAGGTTACCAGTTCCATAACCAGAGTTACTTACATATCCGTTCAAATTAACATGATAAGGATTAGCAGTATACATAAAACGAGAGCCACCGATTTTATCGTTACCTACTAAACCGAAACTGGCGCGTAGTTTCAGAAAGCTTATTACCGGTTTGACAGGTTCCCAAAACTTTTCTTCACTCGCTACCCATCCTACGGAAGCTGCCGGAAAGAGAGCAAAACGATTGTCCGCAGCAAAGTTCTCCGAACCATTATAACCCATGTTAGCTTCTACCATATAACGGTTTTTCCAGTCATAAGTTACACGTCCTACCAAACCGACATATCCTCGCGGAACATCCGAATATTCTTTAGGATAATATTCTTTAGACTGATTATAAAGCACCAATGCCCCTATATTATGATCACCAAACGAATGATTATAATTCAATGCGGCTTCCATATACCAGTTACGTGATTTTCCCCGAGTAATTCCATAGCTCACATTAGTATACTTACTACCGTCTATCGGTCGTAGTCCAACACTTCCATCACTCTGCAATACCGGTGTATAAGTCATTTCCGTACCACCCGACAAATTCTTATTAATGGTAAATGAGCTATTGTATGAACCTTTCAATTTGAATGAAAGTCCTTTAGTGATAAAATCCAATTTCTGATTCAAAATAAGGTCGGCGTTCAACGAGTTGTTGATACTATGTGCTGCCCCACCCCCATAATAAGTGAATGGATCTGCATCACCGACAAAAGGTAAGTTCAACCCATCGGACTGTGAGTCAGTAGTAGTATATACCAATTTATCATTTACAAAGCCGGCACTTCTAAACGGAGTAGAATAATAGATATTTTTAACCATTCCGGATGACCCTTGACTAGTGCGTGGCTTCTCAGAAGAATTAACGTTTCCTGCCACATTGAACGAGATAGTAGTGGTTTTCGTTACATCTATATCTAAATTACTTCGGTAATTGAAACGGCGATATTGATAACTGATGCCATAAGGCAAACTAAACTCATTGAAAAGTCCGCCTTGCGTATAAGCACCTGCTGAGATAAAATAACGTACCTTATCCGTACCTCCGGAAATATTCAGATTATGCTGGCTCTGCAGAGTAGCGTCTCCCATGATATAATCAATCCAATTGATACTTGGAAAACGGATAGGATCAGAACCATCCCGGAATTTCTGAATAACTCCATCCGAGAATGTCTTGACAGGTTTTTCCCCCGCAGGTGTATCATTGGCCATCATTTGATTATAAAACATTGCATATTCATAAGAGTTGGCAGTTTCCACCATTTTAGTAGGCATTTGTATAGAAGCAGAAGTACTAAAAGAGATGTGTGCCTTTCCTTCTCTACCGCGCTTGGTAGTTATCAAAATAACGCCATTAGCTCCGCGTACACCGAACACAGCAGTAGCAGAAGCGTCCTTCAAGATAGATATAGACTCAATTTCATTCGGATCTATATCATTCATACTACGTTCCACACCATCTACCTGAATTAATGGAGACGCATCTCCCCACGTCGCTTTACCACGAATAAAAACCTCAGCGGCATCCGCACCCGGTTCACCGGATGTTTGAATAGTAGTCAGACCTGCCATCTGACCTCCTAATACATTAGATACAGAACCGATAGAAGTACGTGTCAGAGCTTCGGTCTTAACACTTGCCACAGCACCTGTCATCGTCACTTTCTTCTGCACACCATACGCCACGATTTCCACCTCTTGTAAAGTGGTAGCGTCTTCAGATAAAACCACTCGCATATTATTCTGGGCTACTACCACTTGTTCGGTATACCCGATAAAGGTGATTTTCAGCTTCGCCCCTGCTTTCGCATTGATTTTAAACACACCGTCGATATCAGTAATAGTACCGACAGAAGTACCTACAACAAGGACATTGGCCCCAATCACCGGCTCGCCTTTATCGTCCACCACAGTTCCCTTAATACTGCCTTGTTGCTGAACGATGTCAACAGCAGCTACAGCCTGTCCTTGATTGCCGAAAGTCGGCATCAGGGCGAAAGAGAAAAACAGGGCAACAGGTAAAGTTGTTCCTTTTATTAAGTTTTTCTTATTCATATATTTCTATTTTCATGATAGAGGAGTATGAGGCGGCAAAATACGCCGCCTTTGATTTTATCTTAAAATGCAAGCATCATGCGAAAATAGCCTCGATTCCCTGCACGTTCACCTGTTAAAACATAATTACCATTTCCCATTCCATGTACCCATTGCGTACTTCCATTTCGTTGGGTACTACTCCAGTAATGATCTGTTCCTGCATTTTTTTTATCATTTATGGTAGATGATACCATTTGATCAGCACCTGTTATTTTATTTAAACTGCCGTTAATCGTACCCAGATTTTTTGCGACCTGATTCCAACAAGTTACTGAAGGAAGATACCACGAGGTAGCGACAGTAGGAACCTCAACCGCCACACGATAGGCGTTAATGAAATCATAAGCTATGTTGCACACTTTTTGATCTCCTTTACCTTCATAACACATAGTCAGCAATACAGTATTATTATAACCCATAAAGGCAGGATATCTAGTCTCTGGAACTGTAGATGAGTTAGCTGTATTACAATTATCAAATTTGCTCTTCCACTCTTCATCCGCACTAAACCAATCACCATAAGTAATTCCCAGATCTTTATTCTCATGGAATTGATTAGAAACTGTATAATCAGCATTAGAAATAACAGGTGCCTTAGCATTAATCGCATTATTCAATGCCAACACTAATCCATGTTTACATTTAGCATAATCACGACGTAACGCATCATTTGCTTCTGTATAATTCTGAGGATGCGTAACCGAAGGTTGCGGATTACCAACATAACATACAATACCAATTACATTATCAGGTACAGATTCTATATCTTTGCTTACGATTGAACCATCTGCACAATAATAATCTCCTATTGACAACGTATATTCCTTTTTATTCGTATCGCTAACTGTATACACTTTAGCAGTTCCTTCATTTAACTTAGCAGTAGCAGTGCACGTCATTTCCTTTACTCCTGTATAAGAGCCTTCTATTTTAAACTCCTCTCCCGGTTTTATTAAAAAACGATATGCACCTGTACTCTTTTGATAATACGGAGTTACTTCTTTATTATTCAGTTTGAAAGAAGCATTCGTTATCGGTAACTCATAATCATCGATCGTTACATCCGAATTAACAAAGTTATAGACCAGATTAGGCATCTTCAATACAGCTAAAGCCATACAATGCTGCATCTTAAAGTTGATTTCCCCTTTAAAGCGATTGTCTACCACAGCACTGCTTGAACTTGTCATCAAATCATATTTCGTATATTTCTCACCGCTTTGATCATTACCAAGTGTCCACTCACTAATATACTCAGCAAAAGGATCCCCCTCCGTAACATTAAATTTCACATTGACATCGTATGGATAATATGCATAAAACTTCATTTGTTTGAATTCAGCTCCGTTGTATTTGATTTGTTCACCGTCTATTTTCCAATTACCGTCTGCCGTCATCATACATTTCCGATTATTGATATTCTCTACTATTCCATTAGCGTCCACTCCAAAAATACCAATCTCGTCTCCTTCGGTAAACTCGGTAGCATATCCTTTCTCTATAGCACGTGTACCCGGAGTTGTATCAAAATATCCACCATCAGATACACTGATTTGTAAACCACTAGAAGAGTTGTCTCCGTTCATTTCCTTTACATCTTCCTCTTGTGAACAAGAAGAGAAACTTGCAATACCTGCAATTAAAAGTGCTGATATATAACTATATATTTTCATATTCGTATTTCTTTTTTATTGAATGATTAATGTATATATAAATAGGTTTAAAAGATAGACTATTGTTTTTCAGTAGCAGTAATCTCCTCTTCTTCTATATTCCAATTAGGATTCTCTGTCGTAGCTCCTGTATCAGGGGCGGTGGACTCGGCTTCAATATCTTCTTCTTCCGTAGTCCAATCATTTATTTGCGTACCCTCTTTCGTGATACTAAATACATACTCTTTTTGATCCACCGACATATTTGCCGTAATTGTATAATTATAAGAAACACCCATATCCAACTTCGTTAATTTGGGAAATTCTACTTCATACAAACGACCTTCCATTCGTGCTTGAATACTCACCTTGTTATCTACAGTTTGCGGTAATAAAATAGCCTGCATCTTATATTCATCTACCGCTCCCACATTACCCCAATAAATGTCAGTAGGCTTTGCAGTTTCGTTAACAGTTGTTGCCCCCGTCATTGTATTGAATGTACCTTCGAGTTTCAAACCGATGAGATAGCAATCAATATCCGAAAGCTCAACTCCATCACCAGCTTTAAACTCCACTTTCAGGCGGCTCATCTTGTGATTAAATGACAACTGCACATTTGGCTGAGTAGCACTTGCTTTTGCTGTAGCATAAAGAAAGTCAAGGTATTTCCTCTTTGCTTCCGTAGCTTGACTTTCACTATCAGTCAAAACCTGCACTACCCCTTGACTGATACCGGATGTACCAACAAATGGACAATAGGCAGCAACATCATATTCTTGTGTACCTAACACCCAAATTTCTTCTGCTACTCCACCTTTCGCTACAAACATACTATTTGCATCACCGGTGTATTTGTAGTGAATGTTCTGTTGATTATTTCCACAAGAGATCCCTATAGAATCTCCAACTTCCCATTGGGTATCAGTTGCTCTAGTCGGTGCCAATGTACTTCCTGTTGAGTTATTGATCACTGCACTAAAAGAGACTTTCACCCCCGTCTCTCCCGCAAATTTGATGTCAGATTCCTTAACATCAGTACTACATCCTGCTAAGAATAACAGAATAATAGCAGTCATTACATAGTTTTTCTTCATACCATGCATTTTAAAGTTTTTATAAATATGTATTGTTGATTAAATCCATTATAATATGGAATGAAAAGAAGTTGCCGACAAAATTCATTTTGCATCACAACTAAAGTAGAAAATGCTTGTTTTTCATTGTGTATCATTTTTATTATACTTAAGTTAAACAAAAGTTAGATTAAGTTTTAATCAGGCATCATTATTTATATTATATACCTAAAAACTGATGCAAACTTAGAGAACAATACAGTTATTAACAATACAATATTGTACATAAGCATAAAAAATACTGCCTTTTGTACAAATGAATATGGGATGAATAGGACATATATGGAATAAACAGGCAAAAAGAACATCTCATATCCGTTCTATTACATATTTTGATAAATTCAGAAAACCCGGATCAGAAAAAACAAGTAGAATCTATCCGTAATACAGTCCAAGTTTCATGTCCGACTATTGCTTTTTACTAATTATTTTTGTATCTTAGAAGTTTCCATCTTCTCAAAAACAAATGGTCACCTTATAAAGTGCCATTTGTCATTCTATAAAGTGACATTTGTCCCGTTATAAGATGACTATTGTCCCATTATAAGGTGACAACTACCCGAATGCATAAACTATACTAGTTTTATGCACTGAAAATCTTTAATCTTCGCACTGAAAACCCTTGAAAACAACGATGAAATGATGGAAACCTTATTGTATCATATCAAGAATAACTGAAGCATCCACCGCAAAGGCCGTTCCATGACGGATTCCTTTCGGAAAAGAGACTTGATCGGAAACGTCTTCCCACGTTTCTCCATGATCGAGGGAACGGACAGCCCCATAACGATGGTCACGATACTTATCAAAATACACATAAAGAGTATCACCTATAAAAAGAGGAGCAGGCCCCTCCGCCCAATAGTTGCCTGTGATGGGAGCCGATACTTTGGTTGGGAATCCTTTCCTTATATTCTCCGTACGTGTCACACGCAGATTTTTCTCTGGCGGATTAGAGTTCTCATTCTTAACTACCATAATCAGATCGTTCCTCTTTGGATCTTTCACAATAGCAGCATCAATAACGCTGAAATCCGGATTGAAAAACATGGCAGTCTTCGAGAAAGATTTGAAATCCTTAGTCGTTACATAATAGATACGGTGGTTCAGTCCCTTTTCACTTTCACTGGTAGGCACTTCCTTATGACGGCCGGGGATCGTAGTTGCCCAGAAGATATAATAGGTTTGTGACGATTCATCATAAAACAGTTCGGGAGCCCAGCAGTTATGTGCGGCAGGTTCATTCATCATCACAGGAATAGCCTTTTGCTCACTCCAATGAATCAAGTCACGGGAAGAAGCATAACCAATAATCCGGTCCGTCCAGCTGGAAGTCCAGACCATGTGAAAAGTTCCATCGGGAGCTTGACAAATACTAGGATCGCGCATCAATTTATCTTTGCCCACAGTAGGAGTTAAAAAGGAACGACCACCATTCAGAGCCGTCCAAGTCAGTCCATCATAACTATAAGCCAGATGCAAGCCATCTTTACTGTTATTTATAAAATAGGAAAAGAGATAAACGGTATCTCCGGCGGTAACGTTCATTATAGACCAGACGGTCAGAATCATCCAGACAATTACATTTTTCATGGTTCATTCTAAGATTAATAGATTTAGCTCGCAAAGATACCGTATCTTCCAAAGATACCGAAAAGCAAAGGGATAGATTAATTGGTATATTCATACAATTTTGTACACATACATCCATACATCCCATTTTTGATACGATTTTTTATGTTTCTGTACATCTTTACATTTCAAGAAGTTCGAAAAAGTCCTACTTTAGCACCAGAATTTAAAAGATAACGAAAATATATCAATCTTACGTATCATGATAAAACATTTTCTAGGCAGTATTATTCTTGCATTTCTTTCGATATTGACCGTTACAGGTCAAAGTAATGCTCTTGATCTATCCGGTAAGTGGAATTTCCAAATAGACCGGGAAGATACAGGCGTAAAAGAGCAATGGTTTCGAAAAATATTGGAAGACCACATCAATCTGCCCGGTTCCATGCCCGAGAAGTTAAAAGGTGACGAAGTGACCGTACACACGCAATGGACAGGAAGTTTATACGACAGTTCCTACTATTTTAATCCTTATATGGAGAAATACAGAATGGAAGGGCAAGTAAAACTACCATTCTTCCTGACTCCGGACAAACATTATGTAGGTGTGGCCTGGTATCAGAAAAACGTAACCATACCATCCGATTGGAAAGGTGACAGGATCATTTTATTTTTAGAACGTCCTCATATAGAAACCACCGTTTGGGTAAATAACCGGGAGATAGGAATGCAGAATAGCCTCTGTGTGCCGCACGTTTATGACCTAACTGCTGCCGTTGCTCCGGGAAAATCTTGTCGGATTACCATCCGCATTGATAACCGTATCAAGGATATCAACGTAGGACCGGATTCTCATAGTATTACCGACCAGACTCAGGGCAATTGGAATGGTATCGTAGGACGCATAGAGTTACAGACCACTCCTAAAGTTCATTTTAGCGACATACAGATATATCCGGACCTGAAAGACCGGAAAGCCACAGTGCGAATCAGTCTGTACGCACCAGCCTCTGCCAAAGCAACGTTACAATTATCCGCTGAAAGTTTTAACTCGGATAAAAAGCATTCTGTCCCTACTGTACAACAGAATATCTCAGTACGTTCCGGAGATAACAAAATCGAAATGGAACTACCGATGGGAGAAGGTTTTCTGACTTGGGACGAATTTGACCCGGCACTCTATAAACTGACAGCGACACTGACCTGTGGCAAAGAGAGAGAAGCCAAAGAAGTACAATTCGGTATGCGCGAATTTACCATCAAAGGTAAATGGTTCTATGTGAACGGCCGGAAAACAATGCTTCGCGGCACAGTAGAGAATTGTGATTTTCCGCTTACCGGCTACGCTCCTATGGATGTAGCTTCATGGGAACGGGTATTCCGCATTTGCCGCAACTACGGGCTGAATCATATGCGTTTCCACTCTTTCTGTCCGCCGGAAGCCGCATTTATTGCTGCGGACCTTGTCGGTTTTTATTTGCAGCCGGAAGGTCCAAGCTGGCCTAATCACGGTCCGAGACTGGGCAACGGCCAGCCTATCGACAAGTATCTGATGGACGAAACGATTGCCTTGACCAAGCAGTATGGAAACTACGCCTCTTATTGTATGTTGGCGTGTGGAAATGAGCCTTCCGGACGCTGGGTGTCATGGGTAAGCAAATTCGTCGATTATTGGAAAGCAACCGACCCACGCCACGTATATACAGGAGCTTCCGTAGGCAACAGCTGGCAATGGCAGCCCCATAACCAATATCATGTAAAAGCCGGTGCACGCGGACTCAGCTGGACCGGTGTGCAGCCGGAAAGCACATCGGACTACCGTAACCGAATTGATACGGTAAAACAGCCGTATGTTTCCCATGAAACCGGACAATGGTGCGCATTCCCGAACTTCAGCGAGATACGTAAATATACCGGAGTAAACAAAGCCAAGAACTTTGAAATCTTTCGGGATATATTGAATGATAACCACATGGGAGGTATGGGACACGATTTTATGATGGCTTCCGGCAAGCTGCAAGCGATCTGCTACAAGCATGAGATAGAAAAGACATTGCGTACTCCCGACTATGCGGGATTCCAATTATTAGCTCTCAATGATTATTCGGGTCAGGGAACGGCACTGGTAGGATTGCTGGATGTATTCTTTGAAGAGAAAGGATACATTAATGCCGCAGAGTTCCGCCGTTTTTGCAGTCCGACCGTCCTGTTGGCACGTATACCCAAGTTCACATACACCAATAACGAAACGTTTCATGCAGATATTGAAATATCCCACTTCGGAAAAGAAGCTTTGCAAAAAGCAAATACAGTCTATTGCGTAAAAGATAAATATGGCAAGATATATGCCCGCGGAGTGGTTAGTACACGGGATATTCCTATCGGCAATCTATTCTCGTTGGGCAGCATAGACATGAAACTGAACGATATCCGTACTCCCCAAAAACTGAATCTGGAAGTACGTTTGGGAAACAGTGATATTGTCAACGATTGGGACTTCTGGGTATATCCTGACAAAGTGAAACTTACACAAGGAAACGTATACACAACGGACACATTGGACGAGAAAGCGATATCCATCTTGCAGGAAGGTGGAAACGTATTGATAACAGCAGCCGGGAAAATAAAATACGGCAGGGAGGTCAAGCAATATTTCACACCCGTTTTCTGGAATACATCTTGGTTCAAGATGCGCCCGCCGCATACGACAGGTATTTTCCTGAATGATTATCACCCGCTTTTCCGTGATTTTCCGACTGAATATCACAGTAACCTGCAATGGTGGGAACTATTGAACAAAGCGCAAGTTATGCAGTTTACGCATTTCCCCGCCGACTTCCAACCGACTATTCAAAGCATAGACACTTGGTTTATCAGCCGTAAAATAGGAATGCTGTTCGAGGCTAATGTATTGAACGGCAAACTGATAATGACCAGCATGGACATCACTTCCCAACCGGAGAAAAGGATTGTTGCCCGTCAGATGCATAAAGCGATTCTTGATTATATGAATTCGGATGCTTTCCGCCCGGATACACGCATAAGTCCCGAACAGATTCAGACATTATTTACTAAAATAGCCGGAGATGTGAAATCTTATACGAAAGATTCACCGGACGAACTAAAGCCTTCCATTGTTAACTGATATAATATATGAAAAATAAAGGTATACTTTCTCTATTTATAACAGGGGCATTGCTTATCGCATGCACTCCTGCCAAACAAACCGGAAAAGACTTCCAATGGGGAGAACTTCCGCTACAGCCTGATTTATCATGGGTTGACAGTGTCGGTAGCCGGCAAGAACCTATCAATCATATAACCCTATCTGCCAATTCTTTAGGTGCGGTAGCAGACAGTACTGTACTCAGTACAACAGCTATACAAAAAGCAATCGACAGTTGTGCCGTCTCCGGCGGGGGAACCGTCACTCTCCAACCGGGATATTATCAGACAGGGGCACTCTTTATCAAAAGCGGAGTAAACCTCCATTTGGACAAGGGTGTGACTTTACTGGCCAGTCCTCAAATTCACCATTATCCGGAATTCCGTTCAAGAGTTGCAGGAATCGAAATGATATGGCCATCGGCAGTTATCAATATCATAGATGAGAAAAACGCATCTATCAGCGGAGAAGGTACACTGGACTGTCGGGGAAAGGTATTTTGGGATAAATACTGGGAAATGAGGAAAGAATATGAGGCGAAAGGACTGCGCTGGATTGTCGACTATGACTGCAAACGTGTACGGGGAATCCTCGTTGAACGCAGCTCGGATATCACATTAAGCGGATTCACTTTAATGCGTACCGGTTTCTGGGGATGTCAGATTCTTTATTCCGACCATTGCACCATCAACGGATTAACAATCAATAATAATATCGGAGGACACGGTCCCAGTACGGATGGCATCGACATCGACTCATCCACCCATGTATTAGTTGAAAATTGCGACATAGATTGCAATGATGATAATATCTGCATCAAATCCGGACGAGACGCAGATGGCCTGCGGGTGAACCGTCCTACCGAAAAAATTGTGATACGTAACTGTATAGCCCGCAAAGGCGCCGGCCTCATCACTTGCGGAAGTGAGACTTCAGGAAGTATCCGTAATATATTAGGATACAATCTGGATGCAGAAGGAACTTCTACGGTACTGCGACTGAAAAGCGCCATGAATCGCGGAGGAACGGTCGAAAACATCTACATGACCCGAATCAATGCTAAGAATGTGCAACAGGTTCTGGCGGCGGATCTAAACTGGAATCCCAATTACAGCTACAGCGTCCTGCCTAAAGAATATGAAGGCAAAGAAATTCCCGAGCATTGGAAAGTAATGCTGACTCCCGTTAATCCGCCGGAAAAAGGATATCCACATTTCCGGAACGTGTATCTGTCTGATGTAAAAGCAGAAAACGTAAATGAATTTATCTCTGCTTCCGGATGGAACGACTCCTTACGCTTGGAGAATTTCTATCTCCATGCCATCAAGGCAACGACAAACAGTCCCGGAAAAATATGTTATACGAGAAACTTTAATTTATCTGACATTACATTGTATGCCAAAAACAGAAACGATATGGAACTGAAAGAAAATGAACAAAGCAATATTCAGTTCAGTTACGCCAATCCGACAAATTCTGACAACAGAACCGCCGAACACCTGTAATGGACAAGGGCAGTCAGATATCCGATAAAGTTCTTATCCATTATTGACTGCTCGTTCCAACTGCTTTAATGCCTGTTCCAATGTAGCACGCGGGCAGGCAACATTTAACCGCATAAAGCCTTCGCCCTCCTTGCCGAATGTTGTTCCGTCATTCAGTGCCAGATGCGCTCCTTCTACAAACAGGCGATTCAAACTCTCTTGATTCAATCCCAGCCCCTGGCAATCCAAAAAGATAAGATAGGAAGCCTGCGGACGAATCATCTTGACGGCAGGAATATGTTCCCGCAAATAGTTTTCGGTAAAGTCTACATTACCTTTGATATATGCTATCACCTGATCCAGCCATTCCGTACCATGGCTATAAGCCGCCGCCACACTCAGATAGGCAAACAGATGGCCTTCACAAAATTCACTCGCTTCCATGTAGGTACGGAAACGTTGAAGAAGTTCCTCATTTTCGATGATTACATAAGAGCTTGCCAGTCCCGGCATATTGAAAGCCTTGCTCGGAGACATAAAGACAAGTGAGTTCATCCGTGCTTTTTCTGAAGTCAAAGCAAAAGTGGGATGTTTATAAGGTGGCAAAGTCAGGTCTGCATGAATCTCATCGGAGATAACCAAAGTACCGCTTTCCTGACAAATATCAGCAATCTGCGAAAGTTCCTCTTTCGTCCATACTCGTCCGCCCGGATTATGAGGATTACTTAAAATCAGTATTTTACAACCTTGTACATCCCGGCGGAAACGGTCGAAATCAATGTAATACTGTCCGTCCCTCAATACTAACGGGCTGAATACAACTTCGCGTTCATTTTTCTGCGCCACAAGGAAAAAAGGATGATAGACAGGCGGCATTACCATCACTTTATCTCCTTTTTCCGTGAAACAGTGGATAGCAAAAGCCAACCCGCGAACAATGCCGGGAGTAAACGTCAGCATTTCTTCGGTGACCGACCATCCGTGACGTTCTTTCAACCAATGGATAATGGAAGCCGCCCATTCCTTACAGGCGAATGTATATCCCAGCACTTCATGCTCCAACCGCTTTTTCAAAGCCTCTATCACAAACGGAGCCGTACGGAAATCCATATCGGCTACCCACATAGGAATCAGGTCATTGCGTCCCCAACGGCCTTCCACTCCATCCCATTTTACGGAATCCGTACCGTTACGGTTTATTATTTCATCAAAATTATAGTTCATACTGCATGATGTTTTTATGTTATATGAGACAAAAGTAGTACTTTTGTCTTCAATTCAAAAAGGAATCTATGACGAAAGCTTTATTTTTTGATATAGACGGTACACTGGTCAGCTTCCATACTCACCGTATCCCGTCTTCCACTATCGAGGCTCTGGAAGCCGCCCATGCGAAAGGACATAAAATATTTATCGCTACCGGACGTCCGAAAGCCATTATCAACAATCTCTCCGAGCTACAGAAGCGGAATCTCATTGATGGATACATCACGATGAACGGAGCCTATTGTTTTGTCGGAGAACAAGTTATTTATAAGAACGCCATCCCCCAGGAAGAGGTAAAAGCAATGGGAGATTTCTGCGAAAAGAAAGGAGTACCCTGCATTTTTGTAGAGGAACATCATATTTCCGTTTGCCAGCCCAACGAGATGGTAAAGAAGATTTTTTATGATTTCCTACACGTGGATGTTATCCCGACCGTCTCTTTTGCAGAAGCGACCGGCAAGGAGATTATACAAATGACTCCTTTCATTACGGAGGAAGAAGAAAGAGAAATCCGCCCGTCAATCCCAACTTGCGAGATAGGCCGCTGGTATCCCGCCTTTGCCGATATAACCGCCAAAGGAGATACCAAACAAAAAGGCATAGACGAAATAATCCGTTATTTTGATATCAGGCTGGAAGACACGATGGCATTCGGAGATGGTGGAAACGACATCAGCATGCTCCGTCATGCTGCTATCGGCGTGGCTATGGGGCAAGCTGAAAAGGACGTAAAAGCTGCCGCCGATTACGTAACGGCTCCGATCGACGAGGATGGTATCAGCAAAGCGATGAAACATTTCGGAATTATTTAACAAGGGGGATTTACTCTATTTATCAACATGAGCGTAGACACTAACAACGCAGAGTTTCAAGATGCCTTGAACCTGATTCAATATACACGCCAATCTGTTTTTCTAACCGGAAAGGCGGGTACAGGAAAATCTACATTCTTGCGTTACGTCTGCGAAAACACCAAGAAGAAATATGTTGTACTTGCTCCGACAGGTATTGCCGCCATCAATGCCGGAGGAAGTACGATGCATAGTTTCTTCAAACTGCCTTTTCATCCACTGCCGCCGGATGACCCGAATCTCAGTCTCCAACGGGGACGCATCCACGAATTCTTTAAATATACGAAACCGCATCGAAAGTTACTGGAACAGATAGAACTGGTGATTATCGACGAAATTTCAATGGTACGGGCGGATATTATTGATGCAATCGACCGTATTCTGCGTGTATATTCTCATAACTTGCGCGAACCTTTCGGTGGAAAGCAGCTGTTATTGGTGGGTGATGTTTTTCAATTAGAACCGGTCGTAAAGAACGATGAACGGGATATATTGAACCGCTTCTATCCTACTCCCTATTTCTTCTCCGCACGAGTATTCGGTCAGATAGACTTGGTATCCATCGAGCTTCAGAAAGTATACAGACAGACCGATCCTGTTTTTGTCAGCGTTCTCGACCATATCCGTACGAATACGGCCGGAACAGCCGATCTGCAACTGCTGAATACCCGATACGGGAGCCAGATTGAGGAATCGGAAGCCGATATGTACATCACTCTTGCCACAAGACGGGATACAGTAGACTCTATCAATGAGAAGAAGTTGGCGGAACTGCCGGGAGATCCAATCACTTTCGAGGGAGTTATCGAAGGAGACTTTCCCGAAAGCAGCCTGCCTACCTCGCAAGAACTTGTACTCAAACCCGGTGCCCAGATTATCTTTATCAAAAACGATTTCGACCGCCGATGGGTGAATGGAACGATCGGTGTCATATCCGGAATTGATGAGGAAGAAGAAACGATATACGTTATCACCGATGACGGAAAAGAATGTGATGTAAAACGGGAATCATGGCGGAACATCCGCTACCGTTACAATGAAAAGACCAAAGAAATAGAAGAAGAGGTATTGGGCAGCTTTACTCAATATCCTATTCGGCTGGCTTGGGCGATAACTGTTCATAAGAGTCAGGGGCTCACTTTCAGCCGGGTAGTCATCGATTTCACAGGTGGTGTATTTGCCGGAGGGCAAGCATACGTGGCACTCAGCCGGTGCACTTCTCTGGAGGGGATTCAGCTTAAAAAGCCCATCAGTCGGGCAGATGTTTTCGTCCGGCCCGAGATTGTGAACTTTGCCGGACGGTTTAATAATCGTCAGGCTATTGAAAAGGCTCTGAAACAAGCACAGGCCGACGTACAATATGTTGCCGCCGCACGTGCTTTCGACAAAGGAGACATGGAGGAATGCTTGGAACAATTCTTCCGTGCTATTCATTCCCGTTATGATATAGAAAAGCCTGCTCCCCGTCGGCTGATCCGTCGCAAACTGGGTATCATCAATACGCTGAAAGAACAGAACAGGAGACTCAAGGAACAATTACAGGAACAGCAGGAGCGTCTGCGGCAATATGCTCATGAATATTTATTGATGGGTAACGAATGTATTACCCAAGCCCACGATGCGCGAGCTGCCATTGCCAATTATGACAAAGCGCTCAGCCTCGATCCCAATTATGTGGACGCCTGGATACGAAAGGGGATTACCCTCTTTAATAATAAAGAATATTTTGATGCGGAAAACTGCTTCAATACTGCCGTAAGCCTCCATCCCGCCAACTTCAAGGCTGTCTATAACCGGGGAAAACTCCGTCTGAAACTTGAAAATACGGAAGGGGCTATTGCCGATTTGGATAAAGCCACCAGTCTGAAACCGGAACACGCAGGCGCGCACGAACTTTTCGGAGATGCACTGATAAAAGAAGGAAAAGAAGGAGAAGCTGCACTGCAATGGAGAATTGCGGAAGAACTAAGGAAAAAGAAATCATAAAACTCTCCTTTTATCCTTTATTATCAAAAAGTTTTATTAGTTTTGTCTCTTGTATATTCGTCAAACTCTTAAAATAAAAGTAAATGAAAAAAGGTTTGAAAATCGCAGCTATCACTGTAGGAGTTATTATCATCCTCATGCTCCTTCTCCCTTTCGCCTTCCAAGGTAAGATAGCCGATATCGTAAAGACAGAAGGCAACAAAATGCTTAATGCACAATTTGATTTTGAGAGACTTAACATTAGCCTGTTCCGCAACTTTCCACAGGCTTCTGTCACACTCGAAGATTTCTGGCTGAAAGGTACAGGAGAATTCGCTAACGATACTCTCGTACAAGCCGGAGAGGTTACCGCAGCTATCAATCTATTCTCACTTTTCGGAGATAGTGGCTATGATATTTCTAAAATCTTCATTGAAGATACCCGGCTGCACGCTATTGTATTGCCGGACGGGCAAGTGAACTGGGATATCATGAAGCCGGACACCACAGCAACAGAGGAAACACCTACGGCAGAAGAGGAATCTTCTCCTTTCAAGGTGAAGCTACAACAGTTTGTCATCAAAAACATGAACTTGGTTTATGACGATCAGCAAGGAAAAATGTATGCTGACATCCGCGACTTCAATGCCGTTTGTTCCGGCGATTTGGGAAGTGACCGTACCACATTGCAACTGGAAGCGGAAACCCAATCTTTGACTTACAAGATGAACGGCATTCCTTTCTTGGCAAATGCCAATATTTCCGCTAAAATGGATATAGACGCCGACTTAGCCAATAATAAATATACATTGAAAGATAATACTATCCGCCTTAATGCCATTCAGGCAGGTATTGACGGCTGGGTTGCCCTACAAGATCCCGCTATCGACATGGATTTGAAACTTAATACGAATGATATCGGGTTTAAAGAAATTCTTTCGTTGATTCCGGCCATCTATGCTACTGAGTTCTCAAGTCTGAAAACTGACGGGACTGCTACTCTGACTGCCACTGCCAAAGGCGTTCTGCAGGGAGATACCGTACCCGCATTCAATATCGATATGCAGGTCAAGAATGCCATGTTCCGCTATCCGGCTCTACCGGCTGGTGTAGACCAAATCAACATCAGCGCCAGTGTTCAGAATCCGGGAGGAAATATTGACTTGACTACCGTTACCATCAATCCGTTCAGCTTCCGTCTGGCAGGAAATCCGTTCAGTCTGACTGCCAACGTGAAAACTCCAATCAGCGACCCGGACTTTAAAGCGGAAGCAAAGGGCATCCTTAATTTAGGTATGATCAAACAAGTGTATCCACTCGGTGATATGGAACTGAATGGGACGATCAATGCCGATATGCAGATGTCCGGCCGTCTTTCTTATATAGAAAAGGAACAATATGAACATATACAGGCTGCCGGTACGATCGGATTGACAGGCATGAAACTTCAGATGAAAGATATGCCGGATGTAGAAATCCAGAAATCCCTTTTCACTTTTACTCCGAAGTATCTTCAGTTGAGCGAAACGACCGTCAATATCGGAAAGAATGATATCACAGCCGATAGCCGCTTCGAGAACTATATCGGATATGTACTGAAAGGAACTACCTTGAAGGGAAATCTGAACATTCGCTCCAATCATTTTAATTTGAATGATTTCATGGGTGATTCTGCCGAAGAAACAGCCGCAACACCGAATACCGCCACTACAGACTCGGTTGCTACTTCAACCGGAATCTTTGAAGTCCCCCGTAACATTGACTTCCAAATGGACGCTAATCTGAAAGAAGTATTGTTCGATAAGATGGCCTTCAACAACATGAATGGCAAACTCATTGTGAAAGACGGTAAGGTAGACATGAAAAACCTTTCCATGAATACAATGGGAGGAAATGTAGTAATGAATGGATATTATTCTACCGCCAACGTGAAGAAACCGGAGATGAAAGCCGGATTCAAACTGTCGAATATCGTTTTCGCACAGGCTTACAAAGAACTGGATATGGTACAGAAGATGGCTCCTATCTTTGAAAACCTGAAAGGTAATTTCTCCGGCAGTATCAATGTATTGACTGATCTGGACGCAACTATGAGCCCTGTATTGGACACAATGCAAGGGGACGGCAGCCTCTCCACCCGCGACCTCAGCTTGAGTGGAGTAAAAGCGATTGACCAGATTGCCGATGCTGTGAAACAGCCGAGTCTGAAGGAAATGAAAGTGAAAGATATGACGCTGGATTTCACTATCAAAGACGGACGTGTAGAAACAAAACCGTTTGATATCAAGATGGGTGACTACAACTTGAATCTTTCAGGTAGTACAGGACTCGACCAAACCATCGATTATACAGGAAAGATCAAGCTGCCCGCTTCTGCCGGTAACATTTCCAAGCTGATGACTCTCGACTTGAAGATCGGAGGCTCGTTTACCTCTCCTAAAGTCAGTGTTGATACAAAGAGCATGGCAAGCCAGGCTGTTGAGGCCGTAGCCGACGAGGCTATCAGCAAACTGGGACAAAAACTAGGTCTGGATTCAGCCGCTACCGCCAATAAAGATTCTGTCAAGCAGAAAGTGACGGAAAAGGCGGCAGAGAAAGCACTGGATTTCTTAAAGAAGAAACTCAAATAAAAAAGGAGAAAAAGGTTATGCTTCTGAAGCTATATGATAAAAATAATAACCCGCAGGATTTACAACGAATCATTGATATCCTGAATGATGGCGGACTTATCATCTATCCCACCGACACGATGTATGCTATCGGTTGTCATGGCTTGAAAGAACGTGCGATAGAACGGATATGTCGTATTAAGGAGATAGATCCGCGCAAGAATAATTTGTCAATTATCTGCTATGACCTGAGCAGTATCAGCGAATATGCCAAAGTCGACAATAATGTATTTAAGCTTATGAAGCATAACCTTCCGGGACCATTCACCTTTATTCTGAACGGAACAAACCGGTTGCCTAAGATTTTCCGTAACCGAAAAGAAGTAGGTATCCGTATGCCGGACAATCATATTATCCGAGAGATAGCACGGCTGCTGGACGCTCCCATCATGACTACCACCCTGCCTCATGAGGAAAACGAGGACTTGGAGTATATGACCGATCCGGAACTTATAGACGAAAAGTTCGGAGATATCGTGGATCTTGTTATTGATGGAGGTATCGGAGGCATAGAGCCGTCAACTGTCGTAAAATGCACAGAAAACGAACCGGAAATCGTGCGTCAGGGAAAAGGCTGGCTGGAGGAGAATTGAACCATTTATAATTGTTCATACTCTGATTGTTCATATAGAAAACGGGCTGCATCAACGTTGAATTGATTGCAGCCCGTTTTTATAGAGTATATTCCACTTCTTACTTAATCAAAGACTCCGGATCCAGATGAGCGGATTCAATGTCTTTAAAGTAACGATAGGTACCTACTTTCAGTTCTACCGTAGCAGCATCGTCACACACGATGATACCCTTTTCGTGCATCTGCAGAGCACTGATAGTCCACATCTGAGTGATAGCTCCTTCTACCGCATGATACAAGGCACGTGCCTTGTTATGACCATTAACGATAATCATCACTTCCTTTGCGGAAAGCACAGTACCGACTCCCACTGTCAATGAAGTCTTAGGCACTTTATTGATATCATTGTCAAAGAAACGGGAGTTAGCGATAATTGTATCCATTGTCAATGTTTTCTGACGAGTGCGTGAAGTCAGCGAGGATCCCGGTTCGTTGAAAGCAATATGCCCGTCAGGACCGATACCACCCATAAACAGGTCTATGCCACCGTATGATTTAATCTTCTTTTCATAACGTGCACATTCCGCATCCAAATCAGGAGCGTTACCGTTCAAAATATTTGTATTCTCCGGTTTAATGTCAATATGGCTGAAGAAGTTATTCCACATAAAAGAATAGTAGCTTTCCGGATGTTCCTTCGGTAAACCTACATACTCATCCATATTGAACGTTACGACATTCTGGAAAGAAACAATGCCCTTCTTATTCAGGTCGATCAAAGCCTTATACATTCCAAGTGGGGAAGAACCGGTAGGACATCCTAATACAAATGGTTTTTCAGGAGTTGGATTAGCAGCTTTTATTTTTGCAGCAACATAATGTGCAGCCCACTGAGACACAGACTGATAGTCCGGTTGAATAATTAATCTCATAAGTCGATTGTTTTATAGGTTAGTTAATAAATAATATCTCATTCACTGTTTTATCGGTCTTTCTTCAAGCGGTCCGCCATTGCTCGTGCCAGATTTTCACACTGAGTATAAGTGATATCCCTCATCGCCTGCTTCATCTCCACAGGATCGCCCACTAACTCGAATTTGCTCTTTTCAGCAAATTCAGCCAGACGTTTCACAGCAGCACCTGCCCATGTAAAGGAACCGAAGTAACCTAAATAGCGACCTTTCACCTCACGCAACAGAATCTTTGAAAGCAACGCATCTACTTCGGGGAATAGCTGATTGCTGTAAGTAGGCGAACCGATGATTAATCCTTTATAACGGAAAATATCTGCTATGATATAAGAAGGATGGCTCTTCGTCACATTGTGCATGACTATATTTTTGATACCTTGTGCCGAAAGCTCTGCAGCGATAGCCTCAGCCATTTGTTCCGTATTTCCATACATACTTCCGTACACAATCACCACACCTTCATCCGCATCATAACGGCTCAGTCTGTCATAGATACCAATCACTTTGGCAATATTCTCTGTCCATACGGGTCCGTGAGTAGAGCAGATAGCAGAAATAGGAAGTCCGCCCAGTTTTTGCAAAGCCTTTTGTACAGGGCTTCCATACTTACCTACAATATTTGAATAATAACGTACCATTTCTCCCCAATATCTGTCTACATTCATGCCAGTATCCAGAAAACCGCCATCCAATGTACCAAAGCAGCCGAATCCGTCACCGGAGAAAAGAATTCCTTCCGTTTCATCAAAGGTCATCATCGTTTCAGGCCAATGCACCATCGGAGTCATATAAAATCGCAGTTTGTGATGTCCTAAAGCTAAGAAATCTCCATCCTTCACCAGATACTGTTCACCAGTCACTCCGTAGAAGCCTTCAATCATACCAAAGGTCTGCTTATTACCCACAATAATAATTTCCGGGTAATGTTGCTTTATCAATCGAATAGAGCCGGAATGATCCGGTTCCATGTGATTTATAATCAAATAATTGATGGGACGTTCGCCAATCACCTGCTTTATTTTACGCAAGTAGACTTCAAAATAACAGATATCTACCGTATCCACCAATGCCACCATTTCATCATCAATCAGATAAGAGTTATATGAAACTCCATAGGGCAATGGCCACATCGCTTCAAACCGGTGTTTGTTACGGTCATTTACTCCCACATAGTGGACATTTCCTTTAATTCTTGTTTTATGTTCCATTCTTCAGTTATTAAGTGGTAAACTTATCATCTGCAAAAATAATCCTTTTTTCCGAATCCTTATACTTCTTGCCTTGATAAGCATCCCTTTCTTTCATTCTTTTTTGTAAACGTGCCACAAATTCATAATTTTTCAATCCCCAATCCGGTGCTATTAATAATTCTTTAGGAGATTGAGAAACAAAACGTTCCACCACCATATCAGGTCGGAGGTGTTCTATATAATCGATTACCAGATCAATGTATTCGTCCACTTCCGTAAACAGATGGAAATCGTTTGGAGCTTCAGCGTACTCATGCGCCATTCGAGTACCCCGAATTAACTGTAACTGATGAATTTTAAGGGTAGATAGAGGCAATTGGGAAAGGATTCCGGCTTGCTCCACCATCGTTTCACGCGTTTCTCCCGGAAGTCCAAGAATAATATGCCCACCTGTCAGAATACCACAGGCAGCCGTTCGTTCTACAGCCTCCACTGTTTCCGCATACGTATGCCCACGGTTGATACGTTGCAAAGTTTTATCACAAGTACTTTCTATACCATATTCTACCATGAGGAAAGTATGTTTATTCAGTTCTTCCAGATAATGCAACAGTCCTTCCGGCATACAATCCGGTCGGGTTCCAATCACTAGCCCTACAACACCGTCAACCTTTAGAGCTTCTTCATATTTGCGTTTTAGCCCCTCCAACTCCGCATACGTATTTGTGTATGCTTGAAAATAGGCTAAATACTTCATCTCCGGATATTTGTGTGCAAAAAAGTATTTTCCTTCCTGCAACTGAGTAGTAATGGACTTCTCCGTCCGACAGTAATCGGGATTAAAAGTTTGATTGTTACAATATGTACAGCCTCCCCACCCTTTCGTTCCATCCCGGTTAGGACACGTGAACCCGGCATTCAATGATATCTTCTGTACTTTATAAGAAAAGTATTTCCTTAAAAACGTTGGAAAGTCATTATATAATATAGGTGTGGACATATTTATTCCCTTCTTTTAGTATTTAATCGGCAAACATAAGAAAAATCAGTGAGTTACAGAAAGTTAGTGCAAAATATCTTCAATATATCAAATATTTCATAATTACCATAAGATAAATTAATAAATATTGCGATTCAAAAAAGTATTTAATTAGTTTTGCCATGATTTTAGGCATTGACGGGAGGATACTTGTGAAAGTCTTGTGCAATTTATTCCCCAATTATGATTTCATCTC
>ENA-ORRZ01000087-ORRZ01000087.1-human-gut-metagenome-genome-assembly--contig:-NODE-87-length-87063-cov-16.645125_pt1 | contig 87063 bp, 74 predicted proteins | sample MGYA00242185_ERZ509152 | MGnify/ENA primary metagenome ERZ509152 (study PRJEB26280, sample SAMEA2338668) | human gut metagenome | biome: human gut; feature: human-associated habitat; material: faeces... | reverse complement strand
GGGGCCCTGCCTGCTGCGGCCCGCCGGTGAGGGTGTGCAGCTCTGCGCCGCCACCTTCGGACGGGTGCAGGACTATAAAATAAAAGACATCAACAACATGGGTGCGGCCATGGCCCCCGCTGCCGCCGCGACCCTTTTGCGCTATCTGAAGGACACCGGCAGCGCCCCGGCGGACTTCGACCGCATCTACACCGGCGACCTCGGCCATGTGGGCAGCCAGCTCCTGCGCGACCTGCTGGCGGAAGAAGGTCTTCTGCTCAAGAACCATGTGGACTGCGGCTGCATCCTCTACGATGCCGCCGAGCAGACTGTGAAGAGCGGCGGCTCCGGCCCGGGCTGCTGCGCCTCCGTCCTCTGCGGGCATATCCTGCCCCGCCTCGAGAAGGGAACGCAGAAGCGGGTGCTCTTTATCGCCACCGGCGCGCTGATGAGCCAGACGACCTTTTTGCAGAAGGAGAGCATCCCGGCCATCGCCCATCTCGTGGAGCTGCGCAGCCCGCAGCAGAAGGAGGAAAACGGATGAATTACTTCTGGGCCTTCGTGGTGGGCGGCGGCATCTGCGTCATCGGCCAGCTGCTCATCGACCTCACCGGCCTGACCCCGGCCCGCATCCTGACGGGCTATGTGGTGGCGGGCGTCATTCTCTCGGCGGTGGGGTGGTATGCGCCGCTGGCGGAGTTCGCAGGCTGCGGGGCCACCGTGCCGCTGCTGGGCTTCGGCCATCTGCTGGCGAAAGGCGTGCGGACGGCCATCGAAGAGGAAGGGGCCATCGGCATCCTCACCGGCGGGCTGACTGCCGCCGCGGCAGGGATCACCACCAGCCTTGTGTGCGGAGTCGTCTGCTCGTGGGTGGGGAAGAGCCATGACCAGAATTAGAAAAACATCCCGGCTCAAACCGGGATGTTTTTGTGTGTAAGGCGGGCCGTTTCGCCTCATTTTTCGCCCGGAGTGCATTATATTGGGGCCAGAAGGAGGCGAAAAGCCATGCGACAGGAAACACAATGGACGACGATCTTCTGGGAGGGCTGGACGGCGCTGGCGCTCTGCGCAGCGGCGGTGTTCTGGCCCGGCAGTGCGGCGCTGGGCTATCCGGCTGTGCTCTGGCCGGGGCTGGCCCTTGCGGCGGCGGTCCCCGTCCTCTGGGCCGGGTGGTGGCTCTGGGCGGAGAAGGCCCCGCCGCTGCCGGAGGAGGAGCTGATGGGGCGGCAAGGGAAAGTACATATTGTTACGGATGAAGTTTTTCTTTAAGTGAAAGTGGGCGTGCGCGCTTGTGCGCGGGGCAGTTTTTTCTTTTGGTCAAGCGGCTTTGCGCTCCGCGCGGGCCAGAGGTAGGGAGGGGTGTTTCGAATCCCCCCTCCCTACCTCTGGACTCCACTCTCCCCGCAACGAGTTAAGGGCTTCTCGCCCTTAACAAGCCCAAAGATGAGGTCGAAGCCCAAAAATGCTAGCCGCTTCGCTAAACGCATTTTTTTGTGCTTCTCCCATTTACGGCTCCGCCGAAGATTTCAGGCTCTCGCAGAACTTTACCGTCAGCAGAGAGGTAACACCCGCTGCGAAGCAGCTAATCGGAGAAACGAGAAAAAAGCGTTTAGCGCAGCGACTAGCTTTTTTCCGTTTCGACAACTCCTTCGGGGTCTGAAAGGGGCGAGCAGCCCCTTTCTCGTGGATCCAGCGCGTCGAAATCGCTGGTGGTTTTCTGGTTCTCTTTTGACATCAAAAGAGAACAATTAGCCTTAATGAAAAAGCGCTCTGCCCCGCGCACAGGCGCGAGAACCATTTCTGGTTCTCTTTTGGCACGCAAAAGAGAACTTAACCTCGCGTAACCGCGCTCTCCCCCCCGCGCCACCAGCGCGAGAACCAGCTCAAAGAAAAAATCAGCCCTGCGGCAACAGCGATCTAACCGACCCCGCACCCGGAAAAATAAAAAACAAAAACCCCCGCACCGGGGTCCCGGTACAGGGGTTTTGTTCGTCAATCAAACTGCGATCAAGCGTTCTTGTTAGCACGCTTTGCCATACGGCTGATCTTGCGGCTAGCGGTGTTCTTTTTGATGACACCCTTAGCGCGAGCCTTGTCGATCGCGGAAACAGCAGCCAGGACGGTTGCGTCCTTGTCAGCGGCATTCGCATCGATGGCAGCGTCTGCCTTCTTGACGACTGTTTTCAGGTTGGTCTTAATGGCCTTGTTGTGAGCCTGCTCTGCAACAGCCTGCACGACACGGTCCTTCTGAGATTTGATGTTAGGCATTCGTTCCACCTCCTTGGCTACCTATAACAGCGCACCTTATGATACCATATTTGCCGTTCCAGCGCAAGCATTTTTTCAATTTTTGTTTCAAAAAGTTTTGATTTTCCCATACTTTTTGTGCCGCGAGGCCACAAAACCGGCTTTTTGGCGGCAAACAGAGCAGAAAAGAGGGAAAATCATGCGCTTGACAGATATGGCGGACGAGCTCTACACGGCCGCGACTGACCTGCCCGGCGGAGTCCGCGCGGCCACGGCAAAGCGGGGCGGCGTGACGGTGACGCGGGTGGAGATCGCCCGGGAGGGCCTCGAAAAGCCCCGGGGGCGGTACGTCACGCTGGAAGTCCCCAGCGTCAGTGTGCTGGACGAGCGGGACGCCGAGGTCATCGAGCAGGCAGCGGACGAGCTGCGGGCGCTTCTGCCGCCGGAGGGGCCGGTGCTGGTGCTGGGCGTGGGCAACCGCCGGGTCACCGCCGACGCCCTCGGCCCCCGCACCGTCCAGAAAATTTTTGTCACGATGGGCGCAGGCCGTCCGCCGGTGAAGGGCATCCGCCCGGTGGCGGCGGTGGCTCCGGGCGTCTCGGTGTCCACCGGTCTGAGCCTGCAGCAGCTGGCCGGTGCGCTGGTGCGGGAAGTGCGGCCCACGGCCCTCATCTGCGTGGACAGTCTCTGTTCGTCGGAACCCCAGCGTCTGGGCCGGACGCTGCAGTTCTCCGACACCGGCCTCTGCCCGGCCCAGCCCGGCAGCAGCAAGCATCTGGACGCGGCCCGTCTGGGCCTGCCGGTGATCGCGGCGGGCATCCCCACCCTGATGATGGCGCAGGAGGGCAAAGACCTCGTGGTGACGCCCCGGGAACTGGACAGCGTCATCGCCCACGGGGCCGCCCTGCTGGGCGCGGCCATCAACCGCGCCTTGCAGCCGAGGCTCAGCATCGCCCAGCTCTGCTGGCTGGTGGGATAAAACCCCGCCGCTGCTCATATTGTATGGATAAAACAAGAGGGGAGGGGGCAGTCTATGCGCTATGGCGAGGCCGGGCAGAGCCATCTGCTGCCCTTTCTGGGCGCAGCGGCCCTTTTTGCGGCTCTGACCATCACGGCCCACAGTGTTGTGCTGGGGCTGGCGGCAGTCATCGCCGGGCCTGTCCCGGCGGCGCAGACGGCGCTCTCCCTGAGCCGAAAGGCCGTCTCCGGCGCGGCACAGGAGGAGGCCGCATCTGTGGCCGAAGCCGCCCCTGAAAGCACCGGGACTGCCGCCTCTCAGCCCGAAGCCGCCGCCCCGACAGGCGGCATCGAAAGCTATCTTGTGGAGCTTCTGGGTGACGACGCCCGGCCCGAAGGCGCAGGCGCAGTGATTGAAAAAAATTACCCGCAGGGCAGCGGTGAAAAGTACGTTGCCTGCGGCGCGGGCAGCATCAAGAACAACACCCGACAGACTGCGGCGGACATCGCGGCAGAGATCGAGGCCCCACTGCCCTTTGGCGTCGAAAAGGACAGCCCTGACCCGCAGATCCTCATCATGCACACCCACGCCACTGAGGACTACCGCCTCTCGGCGGGGCTGTGGTATTCGCCCGGCGACGGCGCCCGTACCACCGACACGAACCTGAATATGTGTGCCGTGGGCCGGGTGATGGCCGACACCCTCAACGCCGCCGGGCTGAACACTCTCCACGACGAGACCCTGAACGACTACCCCAGCTACACCGGCAGTTACGAGAACAGCCGGGCCGTCGTCCAGCGGTATCTGGCGCAGTATCCGAGCATCAAGGTGGTGCTGGACGTCCACCGGGACGCCATCGAGACAGAGGGCGGTTCCCGGATGGCCCCGGTCTGCACCGTGAACGGGCGGCAGGCCGCGCAGGTCATGATCATCTGCGGGTGCGACAACGGCGGCAGCGTCCGGCTGCCGGGCTGGCGGCAGAACCTCCGTTTCGCCGCCGCATGGGAGCGGAGCATGGAGGGGATGTACCCCGGGTTCACCCGGCCGGTGCTGTTCAGCTACCGCTTTTATAATCAGGACCTCACTACCGGCAGTCTGCTCATCGAGATAGGAGGCCACGGCAATAACCTCAACGAGGCCCTCTACGCCGGGCAGCTGGCGGCCAACGGCCTTGTGCAGGCGTTGCTTAGCCCGGATGCTTGACGAAACGGCGGCAAAGTGCTATATTTTACTGGTAAATGCAGTGATTGGGAAAAGTAGCGCATCACAACGCCACAGAGAGCGCGGCAGAGCTGGGAGCCGTGCGCGGACGGTGCGTGAACGAACACCCGGGAGCAGCAAACTGAACAGGGCGCAGTGAGAAAAATGCGCCGCCAGTAGGTGCGCCGCAGGCTCAGCGTTAACGGAGCAGCGCTTTTACTTGAGCGCGTGAGCGACCGGACACTTCCGGTAATTCAGGTGGCACCGCGGACATTACAAGACAGCTTGTTCGCCCTGAACTTTCAGGGAGAAAAGCTGTCTTTTTACTTTATATCGGAGGTAATCTGAAAATGGAACGCACTGAGATCGTTTCGCTGTACAAGAACACCCCCGCCGATGGTACGGTCGTCACCGTATGCGGCTGGGCAAAGAACATCCGCGACTCCAAGAACATCGGCTTCATCGCCCTGTCCGACGGCGGCTGCTTTAAGACCCTGCAGGTCGTGCTGGAAGCCGGCAAGCTGGCAAACTACGATGAGGTCGTCCACACCGGCCTGTACAGCAGCCTGCGCGTCGTGGGACGCATCGTGCTGACTCCGCAGGCAAAGCAGCCCTTTGAGCTGAACGCTGATTCCGTCGAGATCCTGGGCGACTGCCCCGCCGACGAGTATCCGCTGCAGAAAAAGAAGATGAGCATGGAGTATCTGCGCACCATGCCCACCCTGCGCCCCCGCACCAACACCTTCAACGCCGCTTTCCGCGTCCGCAGCGTGGCCGCTTACGCCATCCACAAGTTCTTCCAGGAGAACGGCTTCGTCTACGCCCACTCTCCGCTGCTGACCGCTTCCGACTGTGAGGGTGCCGGCGAGATGTTCCGCGTCACCACCCTCGACCTCGACAACGTCCCCAAGAACGAGGACGGCACCGTCGATTACACCAAGGACTTCTTCGAGAAGCCCGTCAACCTGACCGTTTCCGGCCAGCTGGAAGCCGAGGCCATGGCAATGGCGTTCGGCAAGGTGTACACCTTTGGCCCCACCTTCCGCGCTGAGAAGAGCTTTACCACCCGCCACGCCGCCGAGTTCTGGATGATCGAGCCGGAGATGGCGTTCTGTGATCTGAACGGCTACATGGACACCGCCGAGGCCATGACCAAGTATGTCATCCGCTACGTTCTGGACAACTGCCCCGATGAGATGGCTTTCTTCAACCAGTTCATCGACAAGGGCCTCATCGAGCGCCTTGAGCTGGTGGCAAACAGCGAGTTTGGCCGCATCAGCTACACCGACGCCATCGAGATCCTGAAGAAGAACAACAAGAAGTTTCAGTTCCCCGTGGAGTGGGGCGTGGACATCCAGACCGAGCACGAGCGCTACCTGACCGAGGTGGTGTTCAAGAAGCCCGTCTTCGTCACCGACTACCCGAAGGAGATCAAGAGCTTCTACATGAAGCAGAACGCCGACGGCAAGACCGTCGCCGCAGCCGATATGCTGGTCCCCGGCATCGGCGAGCTCATCGGCGGCAGCCAGCGTGAGGAGGACTACGACAAGCTCGTGACCCGTATGGACGAGCTGGGTCTGGACAAGTCCAGCTACGACTGGTACCTGAACCTCCGCAAGTTCGGCGGCGTGGAGCACGCAGGCTATGGTCTGGGCTTCGAGCGCATGATCATGTACCTCACGGGCATCCAGAACATCCGTGACGTGCTGCCCTTCCCCCGCACGGCTTACGGTTTCTAAGATAGAGCACACTATGACCGGACTGCTGCTTTTCGCAGCGGCCCGGTTTTTGGTTAGCGTCCTTGCCCTCTCCGTCACGGCTGACGCCGCGCCACCTCTCCCAAAGGGAGAGGCATAAGGCTTCCCGGCAGGCAAAAGGCTCTCCCTTTGGGAGAGCTGGACGCGAAGCGGCCTGAGAGGGCAAGCCGCCTTTACATTTTTCAACAAGGAGAGCAAAACAAGTGGAAAACATCGCCCCGGCATTGCTGGAATGGTTCTACAAGAACCAGCGCATCCTGCCCTTCCGCACCGACCCCAGCCCCTACCACGTCTGGCTCAGCGAGATCATGCTGCAGCAGACCCGCGTCTCGGCGGCGCTGCCCTATTATGAGCGTTTCCTCGCCGCCCTGCCGGACATCCCCGCGCTGGCGGCGTGCGAAGAAGAAAAGCTCCACAAGCTCTGGGAGGGGCTGGGCTACTACAGCCGGGTGCGCAACCTGCAAAAGGCCGCCCGCATCGTCTGTGAGCAGTACGGCGGGCAGCTGCCAGCCGACTACGACGCCCTCCGCGCGCTGCCCGGTATCGGGGACTACACAGCGGGGGCCATCGCGTCCATCAGCTTCGGGCTGGCTGTCCCGGCAGTGGACGGAAATGTGCTGAGGGTGTTTTCCAGACTGTATAATGACCCTGGCGTTATTACAGAACCGCCGGTAAAACGAGCTTTTACGGCCCGGGTCATGGAGCATCAGCCCCCCGAGAAGGCAGGAGACTACAACCAGGCTCTGATGGAGCTGGGCGCACTGGTCTGTGTGCCGAACGGCGCACCGCTCTGTGAGCAGTGTCCGCTGGCCTCTCTGTGTGAAGCCCGCAGGGCCGGTACGGCGCTGGAACTGCCCCATAAGGCTGCGCCCAAAGCCCGGCGCATCGAGCCGGTGACGGTAGTGCTGGCCGGAGACGCCGAAGAGCGTTTCCTGCTGCAGCAGCGGCCCCAAAAAGGTCTGCTGGCCGGTCTGTGGCAGCCGCTTCTGTGGGAGGGCGAAGCCCTCAGCGCCGAAGAAGTCTGCGCCCGGCTGGAAGCGCTGGGCCTTGCCTGTGAGGGCATCGAACCTCTGCCGGCGGCAAAGCATATTTTCAGCCACATCGAGTGGCGGATGAGCGGCTATTCTGTCTGCGTCGGCAGTGCGGAAGCCCCGGCGGGCTGTGTCTGGGCCAGCCGCGAACAGCTGCAGAACGAATACACTCTGCCCGGTGCATTCAAGGCGTATAAGAAAAAGCTGGGACTCTGAAAAAAGCAAAATTTTGCCTTTTTGGTTGTAATTTTCGTGAAGTCCGGGTATAATAGTTTCAGAATAGACCGAGCCTGTGCCGCGGAACGACCGCTGAAAATAGCTGGACCGCTGGTTCGACCAAAAAGGAGTGTGCTGAACCTATGAAGAAATCCTGTCTGATCGCTGTTATCGCAACGCTGGCTGCTGTGGCTGGTGCGCTGGCTGCTGTGGCTGTTTATCTGCGCCGCCGTGAGAAGGAGCTGGACGAGTACGAGCGTCTGCTGTTCGGCGAGGATACCGCCGCCCCCGCTGAGGAAGAGCCTGCTGAGGCCGAAGACGAGGCTGCAGAAGAGGCTGCTCCCGCTGAGGATACTGCCGAATAACGCGGGCCGAAACAGAACAAAATGACGAAGGGCGCACCGGCAGTCTGTAACAGGGCTGTGTCGGTGCGCCTTTTTATATCTGCAAATATAGGGAAACGGGCTTGCCCTCTCCGTCACGCCTGCGGCGTGCCACTACCCGGGTTGCGGCACCCAGCATCCGCTTCGTGCTTAAAAAGCACTTGCGTCTTGCTGGCCACTGCCCCAACAATGATTCCCTGTTTCCGCCACTGGCGGCGGTCATCATTGTTGCTCCCAAGGGGAGAGCCATTGGCAGGCCGGGCAGGTAAGGCGTTTTCGCCTGCGGCTCTTCAGCAGCCGGGCCTTGCACCCAAACTTTAGGAGGAGAGTACATATATGAAGCGGTTTTTGTTATGGCTCGTCGGCGTTGCGCTGGGCGTCGTGGTGCTGCTTGCGGCGGTGCTGGGCGTGAGTTATTCGTTCACCTCGGAGGGCGCGAAGCCTGCGTCTGAGGTGCAGTTCGCCGGGCAGGAGCTGGAGCCCAACGGCTGGTGCTGGCAGGTGCCGCTGCTGGGCGGGCAGGTGGATAAAGTCTTCGCCAGCCCCCGCACCCTCACGGTGCAGAAGCTTGGCGTCCTCTACGACGCCCACCCGGCCTTCACCCTGCCCGAGTGGTACAGCTACGGCCCGCTGACCATCACCGACAGCGCGGGCAATGTGGTCTTCGAGGGGACTGCGGCCACCTACGACGATTTTTTGTTCCCGGCCAACGGCGACTATAAGGCCGAGCTGACCGTCTGGCGTCTGCCGGAAAATATGCTGGCCACCCAGTTCGAGGGCGGCAGCACCGGCCAGCTGCGGCGGAACGCCCGGCTGGAAAAGCCTGCCCGGCCCACAGGCTGGTACTATTACTCTTTCCGGTTCACCCTGCAGGCCAGCGCCCAGGTGGAGCTTTCCGCCGAACGGATGGAGCAGGGCGGCACGGTGGCCGCGGCTTTCACCGGCATGGTGGGCGAGACGGCCCCTACGGTGGAAACAGACCTGGGCAATGTGCAGGCCGTCCGTCTGGGCAGCGGGTGGCGCGCCTATATCCCGGCGGCCTACAATGCCGCTGCCGGTGCGCACGAAGTGACCTTTACCGTGGGCGGCGAGACGGTGGTGAAGAACATCACCGTCATCCCGAAGGACTTCGGCACGGTTGAAATCGAAGCCGAACCGGAGGCCTCCGAAGCTGCCAACACCGAGTTCCGCAACGCCGTCTGGCCCCTCTATGAGCAGCCTGCCCGCGAAAAGCTGTGGAGCGGCGGCTTCGCCTGCCCGGCGGAGAATTACATGACTCTGGTGGACTTCGGCCAGACCAAAGTCATCGACGGCAAGCAGGGCAGCAAATCGAACTCCACGAAACTTTACACCATCCCGGGCGACCCCTGCCGCGCCCCGGCCAACGGCGTCGTGGTGCTGGCCCGGAACCTCGCCCTCACCGGCAACACCGTCGTCATCGACCACGGCTGCGGGCTGCGCAGCTACCTCTACGGGCTGGATGCTCTCTCGGTGAGCGAGGGCCAGAGCGTGGAGCGGGGGCAGGCCGTGGGCGCATTGGGCGAAGACCTGACCATGGATTTCAAGCTCGGCAGCAAGAGCATCAATCCGTGGCTGCTCTTCCAGACCAGCGGCGGGTTGTTCTGGAAAGAGAATGGGTGAGGTCGGCAAATCGGAATTTGAAAGGAGCGTTTTCAATGGCAAGCAAGAAAGTCGAAATGTATGCTAAAAAACGATATGAATTAGATGAAATCAAAAATAAAATCAAAGAAGAATTTGATAAACGTAAGTTCTCCGATGTGGAATTCAAAGACGAAATTATACGTGAATTGGGAGACACCAAAACACTACTATTAATTTTTGAAAACTGGTTTTTACGAACAGGAAGTTATGCCAGTTTAGTAATTATGTTATCCGAGTATCAGGGGTATCAGAGTGCAGATATTATTGCCACTGGTGGTAAAGAAGCTTTCTTTTCTTTTGGTGCAGAAGGTGACTTTGCAAAGTTTGGAGAAGATGCTTTGAAGAATTTAGGCTTTCAAGGAAAAGTTAGATAAATTCCAGTTTATCACAAAGAATCCAGATATGAAACGAGCAGAGCCTCTACCTTTCGGTGGAGGCTCTGCTCGTTTCATATCTGCGGTTTTGCTCAGGAAATGGCGTCCACGTCCCACTTCATCTGGACGGCGTCGGCGCCTTCCAGTGCGATGTGGAGCGCACCGGCGTTGTCGATGGCCTGCTCCGGCGTCCGTGCGCCGCACAGAACGTGCAGGCCGGGGATCATCCGGGCCGTCAGGGCGATGACCAGCTGCGCCTTGGTGCAGTGGTACTTCTCGCAGAGGTCAGACCAGCTGTCCAGCAGCCGGATGGCCTGCATCCGGCGGGCGGGCTGGAAGCAGGGGTTCGTGTTCCGGGTGCTGCCCTCGGGGTAGGTGGTATCCATGGTCACCTTGCCGGTGAGCAGGCCCTGCTCCAAGGGAGAATAAGCCTGAATGGACACGCCCAGCTCCTTGCAGGTGGGCAGCAGCTGCTTTTCGATGCGGCGGGTCAGCAGGCTGTACTTTTCCTGAATGACATCCAGCTGGCCGTATTTGCAGTAGCCGCGGATGAACTCAGCGGTGGTGTTGGACGCGCCGATGGCACGGATCTTGCCCTGCTCCTTGAGCTTCATCATGGCCTCGACGGTCTCTTCCAGCGGGAAGATGGAAAGGTCGGGCGTCTGCCAGTGGGTGTAGAGCACGTCCAGATGGTCGGTGCCGAGACGGCGCAGGCTGTCTTCCACATCCTCGATGATGCTCTTGGCCGACAGGTCGCGGTAGGTCTGCACGCCGTCCACCACCTTGTGGAGAACGGGGCTTTCGTGCCGCCACTCGAGGCCGCACTTGGTGGAGAGGATGACCTTGTCCCGGTCGATGTGGCGCAAAGCTTCGCCCACCACCTCTTCGCTGTGGTAAAGGCCGTAGATGGGGGCGGTGTCTATCCAGGTGATGCCCTGCTCCACGGCAGTCTCGATGGCTTTTACCGACAGGGCGTCGTCGTTGTCGCCCCACCAGCTGCCGCCGCCGATGGCCCAGGTGCCAAGCCCCAGAAATGGTGCGGAGAGGCCGCTTTTGCCAATGTTACGTTTTTCCATAGATCGTTACCTTCTTTTCCGGCAGCGCCCCGCGAAGGGGGGTGTTGTCGCTGACTGGTACATATTGTTGTATTTTAGATTTATTCCAAAAAGAGCTGCCATGCAGGTCTTCTGCACAGCAGCTCTTGGGAACCTGTAACTTAAATATTGCCAAATTCGCTCAGCTTTAACGTCTCATTGTGCGTTTCAGCCCAGCGGATAGCCCAATCGGAGGTGAACAGGAGCAGGCGGTTGCCCTTCATGTCCTCGACAGCCTTGGTGTCGCTGGTGAGGTCGAGGTCACGCAGGACGTAAGTGTCGGGGTCGTTCTGGATCCAGCGCAGCTGCTCGAAGGGGAGCTGCTGCATCCGGATCTCGACGTTGTACTCGGTGTTCAGACGGTACTCCAGCACTTCCAGCTGCAGCACGCCGACGACGCCGACCACGACTTCTTCCATGCCGCCGCCCACTTCGCGGAAGATCTGGATAGCGCCCTCCTGAGCGATCTGCTCCATGCCTTTCACGAACTGCTTGCGCTTCATGGTGTCCTTCTGCTCGATGCGGGCAAAGTGTTCGGGGGAGAAGGTGGGGATGCCGGCGAACTCGATCTTCTTTTTGCCGGTACACAGGGTGTCGCCGATGGAGAAGATGCCCGGGTCGAACAGGCCGATGATGTCGCCTGCGTAGGCTTCATCGACGATGGCGCGGTCCTGCGCCATCAGCTGGGTGCCGGTGGCCAGCTTGATGTTCTTGCCCTCCTGCACATGGTAGGCTTCCATGCCGCGCTCGAACTTGCCCGAGCAGATGCGCATGAAGGCGATACGGTCGCGGTGGGCCTTGTTCATGTTGGCCTGAATTTTGAAGATGAAGGCAGAGAACTCATCGCGGCAGGGGTCAACGGCCTCGCCGGTCAGGCTGTCCACGCGGGCCAGCGGGGTGGGGGTGAGGCGGAGGAAGTTCTCGAGGAAGGGCTCGACGCCGAAGTTGGTCAGCGCAGAGCCGAAGAACACGGGGCTCAGCTCGCCGCGCAGCACGCGGTCGAGGTCAAACTCCTCGGCAGCACCGTCCAGAAGTTCGATCTCGTCCACCAGCTGCTGGTGCAGATAGGGGGTCAGCAGCTCGTCCAGTGCGGCATCGCCCAGCTCGGCCTCGGTCTCCTCGACCTTCTTGACGCCGTTGGCGCGGCCGTCGCTGGAGAAAGCAAGCACTTTGCGGGTGTTGCGGTCGAACACGCCCTTGAACTCCTTGCCGCAGCCGATGGGCCAGTTCATGGGGTAGGTCTTGATGCCCAGAATTTCTTCGATGTTCTCCATCAGCTCGAAGGGGTCGCGGGCCTCGCGGTCCATCTTGTTGATGAAAGTGAAGATGGGGATGTGGCGCAGGGTGCAGACCTTGAACAGCTTGATGGTCTGGGCCTCGACGCCCTTTGCGGCGTCGATGACCATGACAGCCGAGTCGGCCGCCATCAGGGTGCGGTAGGTATCTTCCGAGAAGTCCTGATGGCCCGGGGTGTCCAGAATGTTCACGCACTTGCCTGCGTAGTTGAACTGCAGCACAGAGGAAGTGACGGAGATGCCGCGCTGCTTCTCGATGTCCATCCAGTCGGACACGGCGTGCTTTGCGCTCTGCTTGCCCTTGACAGAGCCTGCCTGATTGATGGCTCCACCGTACAGCAGCAGCTTTTCGGTCAGCGTCGTTTTGCCGGCGTCGGGGTGGCTGATGATAGCAAACGTCCGGCGGCGCTCGATTTCTTCACGATTTGTCATAAAAGTTTCGTTCTCCTGAGATGCGGCCCCGCGAAGGGCCGGGTGGATGTATCAGCAAACAATAGGGTCTGTTTACATGGGAAACTCTCCTATAAAATTACATACAACGCTTATTTTAACAGAAAATCCACATGGATGCAAGAGTTTTTGTTATTTTTTCAGAACAAGGCAGGGCAGGGGCGCAGTGTCGGCCCAGTTGGCAAAATCGCACACCAGTACGGTATATTTTTCCAGCGGGAGAGCCCGCAGCCAGCCGAGGATGCTCTGCTTTTCGTCTGTGCCGATGACGCGGCCGCTGTAGAGGATGGCGCTGAGCACGCCGCCGGCGCGCAGCGCCGCGAGGGCGGCTTCCAGCGCAGGGATGCTGCTGTCTGCTGTGGAGAAGACGCTGTGGTCGGCCCCGGGCAGCCAGCCGAAGTTGAACGTCACGATGTCCGCCGTGCCGGGCCGGACATACTGTAAGAGGTTTGCGTGGCTGTCGCAGATAAGCTCTGCCGTAAGGCCCTGCTTTTCGAGCCGGGCGCGGGTGGAAGTGATGGCCTCGGGCTGGATGTCGAAGCCCAGCACCCGGCCTTCCGGGCCGACAAGGCGGCAGAGGAACGCCGTGTCGCCGCCGTTGCCGCAGGTGGCGTCGATGGAGAGCTTCGGGTGGGGGAGATGGGCGGCAAGATAGTCCTGCACGAAGCGCACCGCCGTCAGATCGGGGGTGCGGCGGCGGACGAGCCGCCCATCCTCAGGCGCAAAGCCGAATTTCTGCCAGAACAGCCCTTCGCCCTCGTCGGCGGGCAGGGGCGCGGTGAACACCGTCGCGGTCTCCCGGTCATAACCGCCGAACCGGCGCAATATCTCTTTTAACAGGTAGGAGCCGTAGCCCTTCCGCCGCCACTGGGACAGGACGGACAGGGCCGTGATGTCCGCGCCTTTTGGGGTGGGGGTGACGTCGCACTGGCCGATGACGTCGGCCTCTTTATAAAGGGCAAAGCCCGTTTGAGTGGCGCTGATTTTCATAGAAACTCCTTAGACCTTATTTCACACATTCTTCACTGGGGAAACGATTGATTTTCACAATTAGCAGATAGAATAAAACCGTGCCGGAGAGGAGCAGAAAAGCTCTTCCCCCGGCCGAAGTTGTTTTCATAGCCGGAGAGTGCCGAATGGGCGAGGATTTTTGCCGGCAGGCAAGGCGCTTTCCCGAAGCAATCCTAGGCGGATTGCAAGGGAAAGCAACGCAGTATGCGGGCAAAAAGACCGCTCAGACGGTGCGCAACGGTTATGAAAACAACTTCTAATCCCTTAGAAAGGAAGTAATCACGATGGATGAAAACAAATGGGAATATGATTATTCCTCTTCCAATAATCCTGCCGGTGATACCGGTTACCCCAATGTGGGTTCCAGCGGCATGAACACCGCAAACACTGCTTCTACCTTCAGCGAGAACACCCAGCCTTCCGGCGGCGCAACGCCGCCCCCCGCAGGCCCGCAGAACACAGCCCCTGCCGCGCCGAAGAAGCCCAAGAAGAATGCAGGCAAGGCTGTAAAGAGCATCGTCGCTCTGGTGCTGGCCGCAGCCATGGGCTTTATGGGCGGCTTTGTGGGCGCACGCTTCGGCGGCAATAACAAGGTCATCATCCAGCAGGTGGAGCGGTCCGACAGTTCTTCGGCAGACTCTGAGAGCGCCGCCGAAGGCACGACTGTTTCCAGCGGCATGACCACCGCACAGGTGGCCAAGACCGTCAGCCCCAGCGTCGTGGTCATCACCACCGAGCAGGTGGTCTACTCCCAGTGGTCCTGGTACGGCCAGAGCCAGGTGGAGAGCGGCGCCGGCAGCGGCGTCATCATCAGCTCGGATGGCTACATCCTCACCTGTGACCATGTCGTGAGCGGCGCGTCCAACATCACCGTCACCATCGGCGACAAGGACTACCCTGCCACCGTCGTGGGCGAGGATTCCACCAGCGACATCGCCGTCATCAAGATCGATGCCGACGGCCTGACCCCCGCCATCGTGGGCGACAGCGACAAGCTGGCCGTGGGCGACAACGTGCTGGCCGTGGGCAACCCGCTGGGTGAGCTGGGCGGCACCGTCACCAGCGGCATCGTCAGCGCCCTGAACCGCAGTGTCTCCATCCAGAGCTCCAGCTCTGTCAACACCATGTCCCTCATTCAGATGGATGCTTCTGTCAGCCCCGGCAACTCCGGTGGCGGCCTGTTCAACATGAACGGCGAGCTGATCGGCATCGTCAACGCAAAGTCTTCCAGCTCTGACGCTGAGGGTCTGGGCTTCGCCATCCCCATCAACGACGCCATCAAGGTGGCGCAGGACCTGCTGGAGAACGGCTACGTCACGGGCCGTCCCTACATGGGCATCACCTATCTGGCTGTCACCGACGCACAGACGGCGGCACAGCTGGGCGTCAACGCCTACGGCATCTACGTCGTGGACGTCGTGTCTGGCGGCCCTGCCGATAAGGCGGGCCTCAAGGCCGGTGACCGCATCGTCAGCATCGACAACACCGAGGTGGCCCAGAAGACCGACCTTGGCACCCTGATGCAGGAGCACTCTGCCGGTGACACCCTGTCCATCACCGTCGCCCGCGACGGTCAGATGCAGACCGTCAGCCTGACGCTGGGCGAAAAGAACGCCTCCAACAGCGGCAATGGCACCAACGGCGCATCTCGTCAGGAGAAGTCTGCCGAGTCTGCACCTCAGCAGAACCCGCAGGGCTAAATCAGGACATTCCCCCGAAGTTCCTTTCTTGGAAGCCGTTTAGACGGTATGCAATGGTTATGGAAACGGCTTCTTATGTTGGGCGGCTCGCCGCGTAAAGCGGCGGGCCGCTTTTTGTTATACCTGGCCGAAAATCGTTGCACTGTATGGCAGCAGTGTCACTTCGCCGCCGCAGACCCGGCTGGGGCCTTTCCAGAGCGCGGACGATACGCCGTCGCTCAGCAATTTCCACTGGCCGTCGGGCAGGCGGACCCGCTTTTCTTCTTCCGTGGGATTGTAAAAGACGCAGAGCGCCCGCCATGCCGCGCCGTCGCCGGGTGCGGCGGGCAAAGTCCAGCCCACGAGGGGCTGTTCCAGCGGGAAAAACTTGATAGCCGCCGGGCTGGCGGCGTCCGAGGCGCTCAGGCGGGGGAACTGCGCCCGCAGGCCCAGCAGGCCCCGGTAATAGTCCACCAGTCCGTGGAACTGCGCGGCCCGCTTCCAGTCCAGACGGTTGAGGGAGGGCGAAGAGCGGTAGGTGTTGCCCTGACCTTTTTTGGTGCGGGCGAACTCCTCGCCGGCCTGCAGGAAGGGCATCCCCATGCAGGTGAGATAGATGCCCGCCGCCAGCCGGTTCTGGGCCAGCGCCGCCGAGTCGGCGGCAGTGTACTCGGGACGGGCGTACCGGACGAGCATGAGTTTATCCCAGAGAGTGAAATTGTCGTGGGCGGACACATAGCTGACGATCTGGGAGGGCGAATGGGCGGGCAGCTTGTCGCTGCGGCACCACGCGGCCACGGCCCCGCCGATGTCCCAGAAGCTGCCCGGTCTGCCCTCGACGTAACCCGGCTCCCGGGCGTCAAAACAGCCGCCCTTGATGACATCGCGGGTATTGTCGCAGAAGATGCCGATGCGCTCGGACAGCATGGCGAGGTTCGCCTTGTTGGCCTCGTACCGGTGGAGCTGGCTTCCGCCGCCCTGCCACGGCTCACCGTACATCAGGATGTTTCTGCCGCCCGGAGGAGCGTGCAGCGCGGCCCGCAGTTCGTTCATGGTGTCCACGTCATAGAGGCCCATGAGGTCGAAGCGGAAGCCGTCGATGTGATATTCCTGCGCCCAGTAGAGCACCGAGTCGATGAGGTATTTCCGGGCCATGGGCCGCTCACTGGCAAACTCGTTGCCGCAGCCGCTGCCGTTGGAGAAGCTGCCGTCCGGGTTCTGCCGGAAGAAATAATAAGGCACCGTGCTGTTCAGCGGGTTCTCGCTGCGGTACATATGATTGTACACCACGTCCATGATGACGCCGATGCCCGCCGCGTGGAGGGCGGCTATCATCTCCTTGCACTCCCGCACCCGGACTTCGCCTTTCGCGGGGTCGGTGGAGTAGCTGCCCTCGGGGACGTTGTAGTTGGTGGGGTCGTAGCCCCAGTTGTACTGCCGGGTGAGAGGGCGGCTCTCGTCCACACTGCCGAAGTCGAAGATGGGCAGCAGCTGCACATAGCCCACTCCCAGCCGCTTGAGGTAGTCGAGACAGGTGGGGAAGGTGCCGGCGGAAGAAAGGGTGGTCCCCTTCTGGGTAAAGGCCATGAATTTGCCCCGCCATGCATTCCGAACGCCGCAGGCCGGGTCTTGCGAGAAGTCACGGACGCTGACCTCCCACACCGTCCGGCGGGAGGCCGGGACGATGACCCGGTGGTCGTGGTTCCAGTCGGGCGGGTCGATGCGGGGCGCGTCTAAGATCATGCTCCGCAGGCCGTTGACGCCTGCCGTCCGGGCGTAGGGGTCGCCCGTCTCGTATGCTGTGCCGTCCACCTCGACGGTAAAGGTATAGTAATGTCCGTGCTGGTCGCCGGGCAGATAGACCGACCAGACGCCCTGCCCGTGCTGTTCCAGCGGCAGGGTCCCCATGCAGGCCCCGCCGTCGCCCCGGCGGTAGAGGTTGACCGATACCTTCTGCGCCGTGGGCGCCCAGAGCCGGAGCCGGGTGCCGGAGGGGTTATATTCCGGCCCCAGAGGGCCGCTGTAGCTTGTCTGCCGTGCAAAGGCGCTGCTCTCGAACAGCGTTTTCCACTCTGCGGGCGTTTTCATTTCGTTCCATTCCCTTCGCATATCAAATCAATATAAAATTAGTGTACCCGCCTGCCCGTGGATTTTCAAGACTTTTCTTGCAAAAGGGGGCAAAGTACACTATACTGGGAAAAAACGCAGGACGGAGGCAGGCAGATGGCATACACCGACGATTGGGAGAACTTGATGAACGGAGTGTTCGGCCCGGGAGGAAAACTGCGTTTTGATACGCAGAAAACGCCGCCGGAAAAGTCCGGCCTGCCCGATATGAACGCAGCCCTGCTGGAGCAGCAGAAAAAGCTGGACGAAATGCTGAAAAAACAGAACGCCGAGCTGCGCAGAGACACCACACAGGAGGCGCTGGCCCAGAGCCGGAAGATGCTTGAGGATATGGAGGCCGACGGCCTGCTGGCCAAAGGCACCACCGAAGTCAAACAGGAGCATCTGGGCAGCTTCGAAGGGCTGGCCGCTGAGGTGAAAAAGACGGTGCTGGGGCAGGACGCCTTTGTGGACGGCGTCGTGCGGGCCATGCGCCGGCCCTTCGTGCTGGGGACGGAGGCCCCCACGGCCCGGAACGTCATCCTGCTCTGGGGTGCGCCCGGCACGGGGCGGCATTTCGCTCTGACGGAGACGGCCCGCTGCATGGCCGCCCGGGGCCTTTTGCAGAGCGATAAGCTGGCCGTCATGGATCTGGCGCTTTACCCCAACGCGGGGGCTGAAAAGCTCTTTTTGCAGGATCTGTACGCCGCCCTCCATGCGCCGGGCGAGATCCTGGTCTTTGAGCACTACGAGAGCTGCTACCCGGGCTTTTTGAAGACGCTGACAGACCTGGCCGTCAAGGGCAGTGCGCCCCTGTCCAGCCGGTATCTCGTCAACAAGGAGGGCATCCTCGTGGACGCCGGGACGGCGCTTGCCCCCGGGGCGGTGAGCCGCATCACCCCCTGCGGCAAGTACCTCGTCTTCTTCTCCCAGAAGGGCCGGGAGGCGCTGGCTGATAAGTTCGGTGCGGCCTTCGTCTCGGCGCTGGGCGATGTCTGTGAGACCAGCGCCTTTGCGCGGGAAGCCCTCGCCGCGCTGGCAGCCCAGCAGCTCAACGCGCTGGCCGCAAAAGTGAAGACCCGCCTCGGCCTGACCCTGTCGGCGGGCGCGGATGTGCGGGACTATGTGGCGGCCCAGTGCAGCCCGAAGCAGGGTGCGGCGGGGCTTTCGGCCTGCGGCGATAAGATATTCCGCGCTCTGAGCGAATACTGTCTGCAAACAGATGCCGCGCTTACCGGAACGATCACACTGACTGCCCGGGAGGGCGGCCTGGACTTTGCCCTCAACGACGCCGAACCCCGGAAGCTCTTCGACCTGCTGCCCGCCGCCTATACCGGCGCAGTGGAAGAGATCAAGAAAGAGCTGAACGACCTCGTGGGCCTTGCACCGGTGAAGGAATACGTCTTCGGCCTTGCCGATAACATTCAGGTGCAGCAGCGCCGTGCGGCGGCGGGCCTCAAGACCGCCAGCCTCTCGATGCACATGATCTTCACCGGCAACCCCGGCACCGGCAAGACCACCATCGCCCGGCTCGTGGCAAAGTACCTCAAGGCCATCGGCGCCCTCAAGGGCGGGCAGCTGGTGGAGGTGAGCCGGGGAGACCTCGTGGGCCGCTACACCGGCCACACCGCCCCCCTGACCAACAGCGTCATCGAAAGCGCTCTGGGCGGCGTCCTCTTCATCGACGAGGCCTACAGCCTCTACCGGGGCGAGCAGGACAGCTTCGGCCTTGAGGCCATCGACACGCTGGTGAAGGGGATGGAAGACCACCGCGACGAGCTGGTGGTCATCCTTGCGGGCTACACCGGGGAGATGGAGACGTTCCTGACCGCCAACAGCGGCCTTGCCAGCCGCTTCCCGAACAAGATAGAGTTCCCGGACTACACCGCCGATGAGCTGCTGGACATCACGAATGTGCTGGCGAGGGGCAAGGGCTACAGGCTGGCCGAGAGCTGCACGGAACCGCTGCGGGGCTACTACGAGCGCCGGCAGGCAGAGGATGCCCGCACGGCGGGCAACGGACGTCTCGCCCGCAACACGCTGGAAAAGGCCATCTTCCACCAGAGCCGCCGCCTCGTGGCAGAGCCTGCGGCAGAGCTGGATGTCATCCTGCCCAGTGATCTGGAGCTCCAATGATAAAAACAAACGCTGGCACGAAGGTACCAGCGTTTGTTTTTTTACAGATTTTCCATCCGCAGCAGGTAGTAGAGCACCTCGATCAGGACGTTCGGCGAGAGCAGCGATGCCGCATGGCTGCCCTCGATGAGCCGCTGTTCGCGGTTGGAAGCCGTCATCACATAGTCGGCCAGCTGGGCCAGCGGGCCGTGGCTGTCACAGGTGATGAGCAGCACCGGTACATCCCGCCCTTTGGCGGCAGCGGACACCTCTTCCAGCCTGGCGCTCTGCCCGGAGGCCGAGAGCACGATGAGGATGTCTTTGGGGGTCAGCGTCTGAGCAAAGGCAAGGTTCTTCTCGTGGACTGCGCTGGAAACGCACCGCTTGCCCAGATGGCTGAACCGGATGGAGGCATCGAAGGCCACCGGCAGGCCGCCGCCCTCGGAGACCACCTCCATGACCTCGCAGCTGCGCAGCAGAGAGAGGATCTGCCGCAGCTGGCGGGTATCAATGGCCTGAATGGTGGCCCGCAGCTCCTCTTCGCGGTTTGCCAGAATGTTCAGAAGTGCCTGATGCAGCTCGTCCTGCCCTTCGTCCCGCATACGCTGGGCTTCCTGCTGCTCCATGGCGTCCCGTGCCAGCGCCAGCTGGAATTTGCGGTAGTTCTCGAATCCCAGTTTGTGGCACAGCCGGGTGACGGTGGCCTCGGACGAACAGCTCAGCCGGGCCAGTTCTGCTGACGTACACATCGACGCCCGCTTTACATCTGCAAGGATGCAGTCCGCAATGCGCCTCTCGGCGCTGTAAAGCTGGATGCCGGAACATAGCAGCGTTACTACGCTTCCGGGGGCTTCGCACATAAGTGATCCCTCCTCGCATTATGCGCAAGACACAATTCCTTCTTGAGTTCTACTTGAGATTGTAGCAGTTTGAACGAAGAAAATCAATTCAAATTCCCATAAATTTTCGATGTTGACGGAAATTGACTTTTTCTGCCGATTTTTGTATCCTGCACGGTTTTGCCGCACAAAGCGCAAAAAATGCCCCTCCGCGGAGTGCGGAGAGGCATCGGGAACCAAATATTCAGCGCAGCTTAGTGCAGAAAGGCGTTTCAGCAGCCTTCCTTCTCAGCCAGCTTGCGGCCCATCAGCACGCCCATGACGGAGGCCATCATCAGGCCGCGGGTCCAGCCGGAAGAGTCGCCGAGGCAGTGCAGGCCCTTGATGTTGGTGTCGAGGTTCGAGTCCATCTTGACCTTGTTGGAGTAGAACTTCAGCTCAGGGCTGTACAGCAGGGTCTCGTTGGCGGCAAAGCCGGGGACGACCATGTCCAGCATCTTGATGAACTCGATGATGTTGGTCATGGCGCGGTAGGGCATGGCGGCGGTGATGTCGCCGGCCACGGCGTCCTTCAGGGTGGGCTTGACGTTGGACTGGGCCAGCTCCTTCGCCCAGGTGCGCTTGCCGTCGAGGATGTCGCCGTAGCGCTGCACCATGATGTGGCCTGCGCCCAGCATATTGGTCAGCTCGCCCACCTTCTGGGCGTAGGCGATGGGCTGGTTGAAGGGCTCGGTGAAGTTGTGGGAGACGAGGATGGCGAGGTTGGTGTTCTCGCTCTTCTTCTCCTTGAAGCTGTGGCCATTGACCACGGCCAGGTCGTTGTCGTAGTTCTCCTGTGCCACGAAGCCGCCGGGGTTCTGGCAGAAGGTGCGGACCTTGTTCTTCCAGGGCTTCGGGTAGCCGATGAGCTTGGACTCATACAGCACCTTGTTCACCTTTTCCATGACCTCGTTGCGGCACTCGACGCGGACACCGATGTCCACGGTGCCGGGCTTGTGGGCGATATGGTGCTCTGCACAAATTTTCTCAAGCCAGTCTGCGCCGCGGCGGCCGGTGCCGATGACCACGGTGTCGCCGTAGACGGCGCGGGGCTCCCCGTTGCCCTGACGCAGCAGCACGCCCTTGCACTCCTCGTCTTCGAGGATGATGTTCTCGCACTCGGTGGAGAAGAGCATCTCCACGCCGTTGTCAGCCAGATAGTTCTGGATGGCGAGATAGAGCTGCTGTGCCTTCTCGGTGCCGAGGTGGCGGATGGGGCAGTCCACCAGCTTCAGACCGGCGTGGATGGCGTTCTTGCGGATCTCCTTGATGTCCTCGCCGGTGTAGATGCCCTCTACATGGGGGTCAGCGCCGAACTCGAGGTAGATCTTGTCGGTGTAGTCGATGAGCTCCTGTGCAAACTCTTCGCCGATGAGGCTGGGCAGGTCGCCGCCGACCTCATAGGAGAGGCTCAGCTTGCCGTCGGAGAAGGCGCCCGCACCGGAGAAGCCGGTGGTGATGGCGCAGGTGGGGCGGCAGTTGACGCAGTGGCCGATCTCGGCCTTGGGGCAGTGGCGCTTTTCCACCGGCTTGCCTTTTTCCACCAGCAGGATGTGCTTCTTGCTGCCGCGGCGCAGCAGCTCCACAGCGGTGAAGATGCCGGCAGGGCCGGCACCAACGATGATGAGATCGTACTTTTCCATAACTCTTTTTATCCTTTATATTGAATTGATTTTGGGTTTCGTTTTTCAGCAGAGGGTCAGTCTGCGTTCAGCGTCCTTGCCCTCTCCGTCTGCTCCCGCTGGTCGCATCCACCTCTCCCAAAGGGAGAGGCAAAAATCTTCCGGCAGGCCAGAGGCTCTCCCTTTGGGAGAGCTGTCACCGAAGGTGACTGAGAGGGCAAGCCCGCTAAAAAGTTATTTGTTCTCCTGCTCCACCTCGGCGCTCTCATCCACATAGTCGAGCTCCACAGCGGTGGACTCCACATCTGCGTGGGAGACATCCGGGGCGATGACGCCGTCGCCGTTCAGATCCTGGCCGGTAATGGCTTCCAGCATGGACTGGGTCTCCGGATGCAGCTTTATAAAGCGCCGGACGGCCAGCATGGTGTACAGGGCGCTCAGCAGGTTCAGCGCACCTTCCAGGATGAGGATGAGGCCGATGGCCATCACCAGCGTCTCCATGGTGCCGAAGGGGTCCACCACCATCACGATGCCCAGCACGACGCTGAGCACGGCCAGCAGCAGAAAGATCTTCCAGCTCGGATACTCGCACCGGCGCAGCTCGAGAGCGTTCTGGATGCGGCCCAGACTGTCGAAGATGACGAACAGGCCGAACACGATGGGCAGCACCCGCACCACCACATCGCTGCGGATGATGAGGAATGCGCCCAGCGCCAGACAGACCAGCCCCGAGATGAGGGTGAGCTGGCTCTGGAACACGCCGCGCTCTACGACAAAATACCGCACCAGCTGCACTGCCGCGCAGGCCAGCACCACGCCGCCCAGCGCGTAGCAGACCACGTTGAGGGCCGTGCCGGGCACCATCAGCAGGAAGATGCCCAGCGCCAGATAGAGCAGGCTCATGAGGATAAGGTTCCACTTCAGCTTTTTTGCCATAGAGTTCACGTTCCTTTCAGGTTATACGGCCGCGTCCTGCTTTTCGGAGAGCGGGACGATGACGGTACGGTTGATGCGGGCCATGAAAACGAGGCTCAGCGCAAGGCTGGCCACCTCCGCGATGATGAAGGCCCACCAGACCATGTTCACCTCGCCGGTGCGGCTCAACAGCCATGCAGCGGGGATGAGCACCACCAGCTGACGGCAGATGGAGACGGTCAGGCTGAACACGCCGTTGCCCAGCGCCTGGAACACCGAGCTCAGCACGATGCCGGCACCCGCCAGCAGGAAGTGGGGGCAGATGATGCGCAGCGCCGGGACGCCGATGGCCAGCATGGCGTCGCTGGCGGCGAAGAGGCCCAGCAGCTTATCCGGCAGGAACTGGAAGATGCAGAAGCCCGCCAGCATGATGCACTCGGCGTAGAGGACTGCGAGGCGGATGGTCTTTTTGACCCGCTCCGGCTTCCGCGCGCCGTAGTTGTAGCTGATGATGGGGACCATGCCGTTGTTCATGCCGAAGATGGGCATGAACACGAAGCTCTGCAGCTTGAAGTAGACGCCGAAGACGGCGACAGCCGTGGCCGAGAAGGCCATCAGGATCTGGTTCATAAAGAAGGTCATCACGCTGCCCACGCACTGCATGGCGATGCTGGGCAGGCCGACGGTGTAGATGCGGCCGATGGCCTTGGCGCTGGGCCGGAAGCCCCGGAAGCTGATCTGGATGTCGGGGTTCTTATTGAGGTTGAAGTACAGCGTCATGCCCGCGCCGCAGAACTGGCCGATGACGGTGGCCGCGGCAGCGCCGGTGGTGCCGGACAGGGCCTCGCCGCAGTAGCCGAAGATGAAGATGGGGTCGAGAACGATGTTCACGACAGCGCCCACCAGCTGGCTGATCATGCTCAGATGGGTGCGGCCGGTGGCGGCCAGCAGTTTCTCGCCCATGGTCTGGGTAAAGAGGCCGAGGCTGAGCACGCAGCAGAGCTGCAGATACTGGATGCCCTGCCGGGCGATGTCCATGTCCGAAGTCTGTGCGTAGAAGTAGGGTTTCATACAGGTGAGGCCGATGACGAGGAAGACGGCGTAGCTGCACAGGGACAGGAAGATGCCGTTCTCGGCGGTCTGATTGGCCCGTTCCTGGTTCTTTTCGCCGAGGCTCTTGGACAGCAGGGCATTGACGCCCACGCCGGTGCCGACGCCCACGGCGATCATGACGTTCTGCAAAGAGAACGCCAGCGAAACGGCGGTCAGGGCGCTCTCGCTGACGCGGGACACGAAAATCGAGTCCACCACGTTGTAGAGGGCCTGCACCAGCATGGATACCATCATCGGCACGCTGAGCTTGATGAGCAGAGGGTTGATGTCCATGGTACCCATGATGTTTTCCCGCTCACCGGCGGGAGAGGATGAGGGATGCTTGTTTTCCACGATTTCTCCTTTTGATGTTGATAACTTGAGGATGCAGAGTTCTTCTATGCCGCAAACGTGGGCAGAGCGCAAAAGCACCCCACCCACGCAGCATCATTATTTATTTGCCCCTCCCGGGGCGGCGGGCATCAGCCCTCCATGGCCTTCTCCTTGGCCTCTGCGGCGGCAAGAATCATCTGCACGCAGGCGTCATGGCCCAGTGCGGCGTTGATGGCAAGGTCATAGTTGTGGGCATCGCCCCAGCGGTTCTGGGTGTAGTAGTTGTAGTAGGCGGCACGGTTGCGGTCGGTCTTGTCGATCTCGTCCTTGATGCCCTTCTCGTCCTTGGCCTGCAGCATGTTGTTCTCCTTGCCGTAAGCCAGACGCCACTCCTTGGGGGCGTAGACGAAGACGCGCAGCACGTCCTTGCGGTCGCGCAGGACATAGTCGCCGCAGCGGCCCACGATGACGCAGGGGCCTTCGTCGGCCAGCTGCTTGATGATGCGGCTCTGCAGGATGAAGACCTGGTCGCCCAGCGGAAGGTCATTGCCCATCGTATACAGGCTGTACAGCAGGCTGTGGGTGTGCCGCTTTTCGCTGGCGGCCACGGCCTCCTCGGACAGTCCGGAATTCTTGGCGGCCATCGTGATCAGTTCCTTGTCGTAGAGCTTGATGCCCAGTGCGCGTGCCACGTCCTTGGCGATGTAGCGTCCACCGGTGCAGTACTCACGGCCCAAAGTGATGATCGTCTTTGCCATAATATGTTCCTCCCATGTTGATGATTTATCCCAAAAAGCTCTTGGCTGTGCTGCCTCTCAGGAGACAGAAGGCTCGGTGCTTTGGTTTGCTTCCGATAGCGGCAGCGCGGGCGGCGGAGGCGCAGGCAGGCGCACCTCTGCAAACTGCATGGTGCCGGTATGGTCCACGATGTAAACGCTGCACCGCCCGCCTGCGGCGGTCTGCTCGGGCGGGAAGCGGAAGCCGCCGGTCCGTGTCCGCTCCATCCGCCGGAAGGTGCGGTGGGCTGTGGTGGCGTGGGCTACTCCGTCGTGGGGGCTGCAGGCCGCCCAGCCGGAAAATTCGGCCGGGAGCAGCTGCCGCTGGCCCTTCTGGGCCAGATACCAGCAGTCATCCTCGGCACTGTACACAAAGTCGCAGGAGACCCGCCGGGGGCGGTTGGCCTCGGTGTCCCGGGGCTTGGGGCGGAGAGCGATGGCCCGCCCGGTGAAGTAGCGGGCAAAATCCGTCACCGCCATCGTGCAGTTCACGGCCCCGTCGCTGTCGGCGGTGGGGTCGTTGAGCAGGACATAATCGGCGAGGACCGCGTCGTCGTGGCCGAAGCCCCGCAGACCCATCCAGACCCCGATGGGGTCCCGCTGGCCCCGGATGCGGCGCTCGATGCGCACGGCTACGGAACAGCCGTCGTGTATCTGCTCCCGCAGATCCTGCAGGTCCATCCACGCCTGCCAGCAGGGAAAACCGCAGCAGCCCGCTGCCGCGGCGGCGAAAGCGCCGTTGCTGGTGCTGCCGGTGGTCTTGTCCTCCATGACGTAGGCCACCTCTTCGGGCAGGATGTCCTCGCCCCAGCGGTTCATCAGGGCCGCCATCACCAGCGGCAGGTCCATGTCCCGGCCAAAGCTGGGGTCATGGGCCGAGAGGCAGTATTCCGGTAAGTACAGGCGGCGGTTGATGGGGTGGCCGCTCTGCTTATCCCACGCAAGGGGGCGGACCGCCGCCGCCAGCAGCCGGAGCGCCGGGGTGACTTTGTCGTCGTTGGTCGAAAGATTGACCTGAAGCTGGACGCCGGTGCCGCCGCCGGGCAGCGCCACCGTCACGGTGTCGCCCATCAGGAAGATGAGGCCGTCGTCGCTGTGGGTGCTGATGCTGGCCCGGGGGTAATCCGGCGCCCACTTGCCAAAGCTCATCCAGCCCGTCCAGCTGCCGCCTGCATAGACGCGGCAGCGCACCTCCACCATCGTGTTCTGGGGCGCGTGGGCGTTCCAGCTGACGTTCAGGTTGCAGAAGGCCGGCATGGCGAACTCGGGCGTCGTGTAGCTGCCGTATTGCAGGTACCGCCCGGCCACGCTGTCCAGCACGACGCTGCCGTTGTCCAGCGCCACATTATCGAGCTGTCCGCGGGAAAATGTCTCCGTGCCCTGCAGCACCAGATTGTTCCGCTGTTCCATTGCACGCATCCCCTTTCCGCGTCGGTGTGTCGTTTATTTCTCGTCGTCGCTGCGCTCCTCGGCCATCTCGGCTTCATACTCGGCGTCGTGGAGCCTGCGGATGTTCTCCTCGATGTGGAACACCCGGTCGAGGTCGCCGTAGACGATCTGGCTGGTGATCTCCACCTGGAACCAGAAGCCGAACACCAGCATGAGCAGCAGGCCCAGCGGCATACAGAGGATGACGAGGCCCCAGAACAGTACCGTCACGAGGGACGCAGCCAGTGCGTGGGGCAGGAAAGCGATCATGCAGTTGACGCTGTTTTTGAGCGTCTGGCCGAAAGGCTGGTCCAGCAGGACCACCTGGGGCCACATGTAGGAGAACAGCATGTGGAAGATGACGAGGTTGAGCACCGTGGCCACCCACATGCCTACGCCGACGTTGGTGCCGTGGTAGAGCAGGTTGAAGCAGAAATACACGAGGAAGACCTGCACCGTGACCACGACGCAGTAGAGCACACCCGGCAGGATGCTGGCTTTGAAGTTTTGCTTGAAGGCCTTGCGGTAGGTGGTCCACCAGTAACCGGCCTCGTCGCGCAGAGCGCGCAGGACGGTGTCGTACATGCCTGCCAGCACCGGCCCGGCCAGGATGCCGCCCACGGCGGCACTGAGCACCATGACGGGCAGGCTGTTCATCAGAAAGCCGATGTACACCAGACAGATAACGGGCAGAAAGCCCAGACAGGTGAGCAGGTTTGCAAGGAACATCCCGCTCATATCCCGGCCCACCAGCTCGAAGAAGCGGCCCACGCCGGTCTTGCGGGGGGCGTCCTTTTCGACGCCCGGCCCGGACTTGAAATCGTTTGCAGAAGGGAACAGACTCATGTTGTGTGAATATCCTCTCTCGCTGTCCCGAAAGACGGCTTACATTGCACAGCACGGTTTTGGCAGGAAGCGCCATTGTGCTGGCTTTCTGATTATAAATATACCCGGATTTTGTGGATTTTGCAAGCCGCAAAGCCCTCTAAATGTAAAAAAAGTATTTCCTCTCCCTTTTTGGGGCGGAGTGTGATACAATAGAAACGGCTTTTTGAGCCAGAAGGAGGTATCGCTCTGTGAGCATTTTCCGCACCATTGCGTTATTCGTTTATCTGTTCGGGTACATGATCGTCCATTACAGTGTTCTGTGCAAAGCCGAGCGTGCGCTGGCCGCAGGCGACACCGAGACGGTGCGCCAGCTGGTAAAAAAGCACATCCCCCATTGGAGCAAAGGCATCCTGAACGTCACCGGCGTCCGGCTCAGCGTCGAGGGACTGGACAACATCCCGAAGGATGGCCCCTGCGTCTTTGTGGCGAACCACCGCAGCTACTATGACATCCCGCTGCTGCTGGCTGGCCTCAATGAGCCCTATGGCATCCTCGCCAAGGAAGAGCTGGGAAAAATTCCTCTGCTCAACCGCTGGATGAAGCTGCTGGGCTGCGTTTTCGTCCAGCGCGACGATGTCCGCGCCTCGGTGCGCGCGTTGAACGACGCCACCGCCATCGTAGAGAGCGGCAGGAGTTTCATCATCTTCCCCGAAGGCACCCGCTACAAGGGCGAAGAGGGCGGCGCCGGTGAGTTCAAGGCCGGTGCCTTCCGCATTGCGGTCAAGACCGGCGCGCCGGTGGTGCCGGTGGCCATCTCCGGCGCACGGGGCCTGTTCGAGGCCCACGGCAACCGGGCCACCCCCGGCACGGTATATGTCCGGGTGCTGCCGCCCATCCAGACGGCAGGCATGAGCCGGGCCGAGCAGAAGCAGCTGCCCGACGCCGTCCGCCAGACCATTCTGGCAGAGCTTTAAGACTTTGGAGGACACTGCCTCATGGCAAGCTACCGTTACGAGCGCGACATCGACCCGAAAGACATTGCCCCCCGCAGGGAAAGACAGTACACCCGCAAGGAGCGCTGGGCCAACTGGTGGGACTATAACCTGAAATGGGTCATCATCATCGGCATCGCCGCGGCTTTTGTGGCCTACAACTTCATCGGACAGTATTTCTTCGCCACCAAGCCCGATTATAACGTGGCCGTGGTGGCCCCCTACTATCTGCCCGAGGACACCGTGAACGCTTTGCAGGATGCACTGGCCGCCTACGGCGAAGACCGCAACGGCGACGGCAAGGTGGTCGTGACCCTCAACGTCTACACCCTCGACTACTCCGACACGGAGACCCAGACCGAGAGCGCCGCCTATCTGACCATGGCCGGCACCACCAAGCTGGCCGCCGACGTACAGGGCGGCCTCAGCTCTGTTTTCCTGCTCTGGGACCCGGCGGGCTTTGAGGAGAGCACCGGCTCGCTGCGGTATCTTGACGGCACTCTGCCCGCCGCCGACAGCGACGAGGACTGGTGGAACATGGTGTACAAGTGGGATGACTGCCCGGTCCTGGCTGGCCTCGACCTCGGTGACTACGGCCCCGACACCACCCAGAGCAGGAGTGGTTCCAGTCAGGAGTATATGTCCCAGTTCTATGTGGGAATGCGGGGCGCGTGGAACAGCGGCACGGCGGATAACCTCGCCGGAGGCGAAGAATTCTGGCAGAAGCTGACCGAAGGCGCTGTCTCCACGGCAGCTCCGGAGGGCTGAGCCATGCGGTACCGTGTTCTCTCCAGGGGGAAGGCAAAGCATCTCAGCATCCCTGAAAAGCCTGCCGAAAAAACTGCATCTCTGAAGGCTGCCGACCTCGACAACCCCTATGGCCGGGTGTTCGGCACCCCCCGCAGCAGGGAAGACCTGCGCAAATAAGCAAGAACGCCCTCTCCGTCATTGCCGGAGGGGGCGTTTTGGTTGCAATCTCTTCGCGTTGACGGCCCCGGATTTGAAATATTATCTACCCTCAAAGAGAGCAGGGCTTGTTGTTTCCTCATCCGGGTTATGGTATACTTACTAAGTATCATCGCTGTAAGAACTGAAATTTTACCCAAAGGATGTGGAAAGATGGACACACTGGAACAAGCCCGCGCCGAGATCGACGCGGTGGACGCGCAGCTTGCCGCCCTGTTTGAGCGGCGGATGGCCGCTGTGCTCAGCGTCGCCCAATACAAACAGGCCCACGGCCTGCCGATTTTTGACGCCGCGCGGGAGGCGGTGGTGCTGGAAAAGGCTGCGGCCCGCATCCGGAACGCTGCCCTCCGGCCTTACTATAAAGACCATGTCCAGAACATGATGGATGTCGCCAAGCAGTACGAAGCCGAGGTGCTGGGCCGGAACCGCGCCGCCTATCAGGGCGTGGAAGGCGCTTTCGCCCACATCGCGCTGCGGGCGCTCTTCCCCCACGCGGAGGCCGTCAGCTGCCCGACGTGGGACGAGGTGTTCGATGCCGTCAGCCGGGGCGACACCGCCCACGGCGTTGTGCCGTTTGAGAACAGCCACGCAGGCGACGTCTCCGCTGTCCTCGACTTGTGCTACAACCACCCCGAGCTGTGGGTGGTGGACGTCTACGACCTGCCCATCTCCCAGAACCTGCTCGTCCTGCCCGGCACCCAGCTGGCCCAGCTCAAGCACGTCTACAGCCATCAGCAGGCCATCGCCCAGAGTGAGACGTTCTTAAAGCAGTTCCGTCTGCCCGCCACGGCCATGCCCAACACGGCCATGGCCGCAAAGTTCGTGGCCGAGTCGGGCGACCCGTCCAAAGCCGCCATCGCCAGCGCCGAGACAGCCGCCCTCTACGGGCTGGAAGTCCTCGTCCCCAGCATCAACACCGACGGCGACAACACCACCCGCTTCATCGTCCTCAGCCGCGAAAAGCCCACCGTGGGCAACCGCTTCTCGCTGCTGTTCACACTGGACAACAAACCCGGCAAACTGGCTGAGGTCATCCAGGTCATCGGCCGCTTCGGCTACGACATGGAGTCCATCAAGAGCCGTCCGCTGCCCCATGTCCCCTTTGATTATTATTTTTACGTCGAGCTGGTGGGCGACCCCTCCGCCGACGAGACCGCCGCGCTGCTGCGTGAGCTGGACCATACCTGCCGCACGGTGCGGCTGTTAGGAGTGTATACAAAATGAGTGGATTTATCGGCACCAAGCTCACCATGAATCTGGGTGAGCGCAGCTATGACATCATCCTGAAAAACGGCGCACTGGAAAATCTGTACCAGTTCGCCCGCCTCGACCGCCGGGTGGCGGTGGTGACGGACGCAGGCGTTCCCGCCGAGTACGCACAGCGTGTGGCCGACCAGTGCCGCGACGCAAAAATTATTACTGTCCCGCAGGGCGAGGCCAGCAAGAGCATGAAGATCCTCGAAAGCGTCCTGCGCCAGATGCTGGAGTTCAACATGGGCCGCGGCGACCTCGTCATCGCCGTGGGCGGCGGCGTCGTGGGCGATCTGGCGGGTTTTGCCGCTTCCATCTATATGCGCGGCATCGACTTCATCAACTGCCCCACCACCACCCTCTCGATGATCGATTCCTCCATCGGCGGCAAGACCGCTGTGGATCTGGGGGAGACGAAGAACATCGTCGGTTCCTTCTGGCAGCCCAAGCTGGTCATCGTAGACCCCAGTACCCTCGCCACCCTGCCCCGCCGCCAGTACATCAACGGTTTGGCCGAGTCGGTGAAGGCCAGCCTGCTGGCCGACCCGGAACTGTTCGCCATCTTTGAAAAGGGTGACATCGACGAGCAGATCGGCGAAATTATTTACCGCAGCCTCCGTTTCAAAAAGAGCATCGTCGAGCAGGACGAGACGGAGCATGGGGTGCGCAAGGCCCTCAATTTCGGCCACACCATCGGCCACGGCATCGAGGCCGTCAAGGGCGTCAAGGGACGCCGCACCGTGGGCCTCTACCACGGCGAGTGCGTGGCTCTGGGGATGCTGCCGATGATCGAGTCCAAGGCACTGCAGAAGCGCGTCCGTGCGGTCTACCGCCGTCTGGGCCTGCCCCTGCGTACCGCCTACAACAAGGACAAGGTCTACGCCGAGATGCTCCACGACAAAAAGGCACAGGGCGGCCAGATCACCGTCATCAAGGTGCCGGGCCTGGGCTGCTGGCGCGCGGAGACCATCCCGGTGGAGGGTCTGCGCCCCCTGCTGGGCATGGAGGACTAAAGCCATGAAAAACACCTTTGGCAGCGCATTGGCGCTGACCATCTTCGGCGAGAGCCACGGCAGGGCCATCGGCGGTGTGCTGGACGGCATGGCCGCTGGTGTGCCGGTGGACGAGGAATTCATTGCCGCCTGCATGGATAAGCGCCGCGCCCGGGGCGACGGCCTTTCGACGCCCCGCGTGGAGGCCGATAACGTACAGCTGCTCTCCGGCGTCGTGAACGGTCACACCACCGGCACGGCCATCGCCCTGATGATCGAGAACCAGAACACCCGCAGCGGCGACTACGCCAAGACGGCTGACCTTCTCCGCCCCGGCCACGCGGACTATACCGCCTACGCCAAATACCACGGCTTTCAGGACGCCCGGGGCGGTGGACACTTTTCGGGCCGCATCACTGCCGCGCTGGTGGCGGGCGGTGCCATCGTGCTGGGTGCGCTGAACCGCGCCGGCATCGACATCACCACCCACATCGCCTGCTGTGCCGGCATTTCCGATACGCCCTTTGCGCTGGACGATGCCGCCGCACTGGCCGCTCAGGTGAGCGTGCTGGAAAGCAGGGACGAGGGCTTCGCCCTGCTGGATGCTTCCGTCGAAGAGGCGATGAAAACGGCCATCCGTGCCGCCGGTTCGGAGGGCGACAGCGTGGGCGGCATCCTTGAAACAGCCATTCTCGGCCTGCCCGCCGGTGTGGGCGAGCCGTATTTTGACAGCGTGGAGAGCCTTATTTCCCACATGGCGTTTTCGGTGCCTGCCGTGAAGGGCATTGAGTTCGGCACCGGCTTCGGCTTCGCCGACCTGAAAGGCTCTGAGGCCAACGATGCCTTCCGCATGAAGGGCGATTCGGTGGTCACGACCACCAACCACAACGCGGGCATCAACGGCGGCATCGCCAACGGAATGCCTGTCGTCTTCCGCACCGCTGTCAAGCCGACGCCCAGCATCTACAAAGAGCAGGAGACGGTGGATTACATTGCAAAGCAGGACGCGCCCCTCTCCATTCAGGGCCGTCATGACCCCTGCATCGTGCCGCGCGCCGCCATCGTCCAGACCTGCGCCGCCGCGCTGGCTGTGGGCGATTTGATGACCGCCCGCTATGGCACCGCATGGATGGAGCGGCCCACCAGCTACCGCAGGGAGGGACTGTGATGGAATACGGACTCATCGGCTCGAAACTGGGCCATTCCTACTCGAAGATCATCCATGAGATGCTCTGCGGCTATCGCTACGACCTCTGCCCGCTTCCCACCGAAGAGGAGGCCCGGGCTTTCCTCACCAGGCGGCAGTTCAAGGCCATCAATGTCACCATCCCCTATAAGCGGCTGGTGATGGAATACTGCGCCTACATCGACCCCCGTGCCAAGGCCATCGGCGCGGTGAACACCGTGGTCAACAAGAACGGCCTGCTCTACGGCTACAACACCGATTATCTCGGCTTTGCCCACCTGTGCGACGCCCACGGCGTCGATTTTGCGGGCAGGACCGTCCTCATCCTCGGCACCGGCGGCACCCACAACACCACCAGCGCCGTCGCCCGCGACAAGGGTGCGGCCAGAGTGCTCACCGTCAGCCGGACGCCCGACGCCGCCAAAGGCCAGCTCTCCTATGAAGAGGCTGTGTTCAGCGGCGCACAGATCGTCATCAACACCACCCCCGCCGGAATGTACCCCAACGTGGGCGTGTGCAGTCTGGACGTGGCAAAAATGCCCGGGCTGGAAGCTGTGCTGGACGTGGTGTACAACCCCGATAAGACGGAGCTCATCCTCCGGGCCGAGGAGGCCGGGGTCCCGGTGGCTGTGGGCGGCCTCGAGATGCTGGTGGCGCAGGCCGTGTATGCCGCCGAATACTTCCTCAGCCGGAAGTTCGACGACGCGGCAGGGGAGATCGGCCGCATCACTGCCGCGCTCCGCCGCGATATGCTCAACGTGGCCCTCATCGGAATGCCCTCCAGCGGAAAATCTACCGTGGGCCGTGCATTGGCCGAGAGGCTGGGCAAAAAGTTCATCGACCTCGACGAGGAGATCGTCAAGGCCGACGGCCGCAGTATCCCCGACATCTTTGCCGCCGAGGGCGAGGACAGCTTCCGCGCGAAGGAATCCGCCCAGACCGCCCGCTTTGCCAAAGAGGGCCGACAGCTGCTTTCCTGCGGCGGCGGCATCATCAAGCGGGGCGAGAATCTGCGGGCGCTGCATCAGAACGGCGTCCTGCTCTTCCTCGACCGGCCCCTGGATGCGCTGACGGTGGGCGGCGGACGTCCGCTCTCGTCCAGCACCGAGGCGCTGAAAAAGATGGAGGCGGAGCGCCGCCCCCTGTATCTCGCGGCGGCAGACGCCGTTATCCCGAACAGCGGCACGGTGGAGGACGCCGTGACCGCCGCAATGGAGGCACTGGATGAAATTTTTAGTCATTAACGGCCCCAACCTCAACATGATGCACTTCACCGAGCCGGGTGTGGCCGGTCAGCTGGATTACAACGGTCTGCTGGATTACCTCGAGCTGTGCTGCACCCAGATGGGCATGGAAGTGGAATTTTTCCAGTCCAACCACGAGGGCGACCTCATCGACGAGATCCAGTCTGCCGCAGGCCGGGCCGACGGCATCATCCTGAATCCCGGCGGCTACGCCCACTACAGCGTCGCCATCCTCGACGCGCTGCGCCTCTGCGGTGTGCCTGCCGTGGAAGTGCTGCTCAGCGAGCCCGACGAGCACGAGCCCTTCCGCAAAACGGACATCGTCTCGTTCGGCTGTCAGGGCCACTTCATCGGCGAGGGCATCAGCGGCTATCTCCACGCTGCCGCCTATCTGGCCCAGCTGCTGCGGCTGGACGGCAGTGCGCACACCCATTTAGTGATGTAAGAGATCGACTCTCTTCTGCTGGAAAGCGGAGCAAAGAGGGCGTGGAAAAGAAGGATAGAAAGGAAAAATTTTATGATCATCTCCACCAAAAAGGGGACCCCGAAGGAAGAACTTGAGAAGATCGTTGACCGCTTCGAAAAGCAGGGCCTCGACGTCACCCTCATTACCGGCAAGGACTACAATGTCTTCGGCCTCGTGGGCGATACCACCAAGATCGACGAGCGCGATGTCCTCGCCAACCCCTGGATCGACAACGTGACCCGTGTTTCTGCTCCCTATAAGCGTGCCAACCGCCTCTTCCACCCGGCAGATTCCGTCATCGACTGCGGCGGCGTGAAGATCGGCGGCAAGGAGAAGATCGCTGTCATGGCCGGCCCCTGCAGCATCGAGAGCGAAGAGCAGGCCCTCCGCATCGCACAGGGCGTCAAGGCCGGCGGTGCGACCTTCTTCCGCGGCGGCGCTTACAAGCCCCGCACCTCTCCCTACTCCTTCCAGGGCCTCGAGACCGAGGGCATCCTTGACATGGTAAAGGCCCGGGAGGCCACCGGTATGCCCATCGTCTCCGAGCTGATGAGCGAGGAGCGCATCCCCGAGTTCGAGGAATATGTGGATGTGGTGCAGATCGGTGCCCGCAATATGCAGAACTTCCAGCTGCTCAAGGCTGTGGGCAAAATGCACAAGCCCGTTCTGCTCAAGCGCGGCCTCTGCAACACCATCGAAGAGTGGATCATGAGCGCCGAGTACATCATGGCCGGCGGCAACGAGCAGGTCATCCTCTGTGAGCGCGGCATCCGCACCTTCGAGAAGTACACCCGCAACACCCTCGACCTCTCCGCTGTGCCTATCATCCACGAGAAGACCCATCTGCCCGTCATCGTGGACCCCAGCCACGCCACCGGCAAGGCAAACCTCGTGGAGCCCATGATGATCGCCGCTGTGGCCGCCGGTGCCGACGGCCTTGAGGTGGAAGTCCACTACGACCCCCGCCACGCATGGAGCGACGGCGCACAGTGCCTGACCCCCGACGCCTTTGCGCAGGCTATGGCAAAGTGCCGTCAGGTCGCATGGGCCATCGGCCGGGATATGTGAGGAAAGAGGGCTAGCCCTCTCCGTCTTTGCTTCGCAAATCCACCTCTCCCAGAGGGAGAGGCTACAACGTGGCGGCTAGGCGAGAGGCTCTCCCTTTGGGAGAGCTGTCACCGAAGGTGACTGAGAGGGCAAGCCGCCAGAAGGATATATTATGTTGGTAACGATAAAGCAAACTTCCGGCGGCACCGGCGGCACCATCACCGCGCCGCCCAGCAAGAGCATGGCGCACCGTGCGGTGCTCTGCTCGGCGCTGGCCGAGGGTGCTTCCCACATCAAAAATCTTGAATTCAGCAAGGATATTTCTGCCACCCTCTCCGCCGCCGGGCAGCTCTGCGCCAAAGTGCGCACCGGTGCGGATCGTGCCGTCGTGGAGGGTCTGGGGGGCTTTCTGCCCGTCAGCGCTCCGGTGGACTGCTGTGAGAGCGGAAGCACCCTGCGCTTTCTCATCCCCATTGCCAGCCTCACCGGGCAGAAAGTGACCTTTGTTGGCCGCGGACGGCTGATGGAGCGCCCTCAGACAGTATACGAGAAGTTGTATCAGGAGCAGTCTCTCCGCTTTGAACAGTCTCCGGCGGGCCTGACCGTCGAAGGAACTCTGAAAAGCGGCGAATACGAGCTGGCGGGCAATGTGTCCAGCCAGTTCATCAGCGGATTGCTGTTTGCCCTGCCGCTGCTGGCAGGCGACAGCACCCTCCACCTTATCCCGCCGGTAGAGAGCCGCAGTTATATCGAGATGACCCGGGCGGCCCAGCGCCGTTTCGGCGTCGAGAGCCGCTGGCAGGACGAAAACACCCTCTTCATCCCGGGCGGGCAGAAATACCGGCCTTGCGATTACACCGTGGAGGGAGATTACAGCCAGGCGGCATTCCCGGCGGTGCTGGGAGCGGTGCAGGGCGGCGTGACCCTCAAAGGATTATCCGCCGACACCCTGCAGGGCGATGCCGCGATCCTCGACATTCTGCGCCGCTGTGGTGCAAGCTTCCGCACCACCGATGCAGGCATCGTGTTCGAGAAAGCACCTCTCCACGGTGTGGACATTGACCTTGCCGACTGCCCCGACCTCGGCCCCGTGCTGATGGTCCTGGGTCTGCTCTGCAAAGGGACCACCACCATCCGCAACGCGGAACGTCTCCGTATCAAGGAGAGCGACCGCATTGCAGCCATGGAAGCCGAGCTTCGCGCCTGCGGCGGCGTCCTCGAGAGCGAGGGCGGCACCATCACCATCCACGGCTGTGCAGACAGCCTCCACGCCCCCGCCGCGCTGCTCCACGGCCACAACGACCACCGTGTGGTGATGAGCCTTGCGGTGCTGGCGCTGGCCGCCGGGCTGGAACTTTCCATCGACGACGCCGAGGCCGTGCAGAAGAGCTGGCCCCATTTCTTTGAAGCCATCAAGCCGTTAGGCGCGGAGGTAGAATATGCTGGATAAAACAAAGCGTTATCTCATCGTGGGCCTCGGACTGCTGGGCGGCAAATACGCCCTCGAGCTTTCCAAAGCCGGATTCCATGTGGACGGCATCAACCGCAGCGAGGGCCACTTACAGTACGCTCTCGACCACGGCTATATCGCCAGCGGCAAGACCCACGATTTCGAGGACCTCGTCTCGCAGGCCGACCACATCATCTTCGGCCTCTACCCCACGGCCCTCATCGACTGGTTCAAGACCTACGGCCATCTCATCAAGTCCGGCTGCATCTTTACCGACGTCTCCGGCGTCAAGACCGGCCTTGTGGAGCCGGTGCAGGCCATGTGTCCGGAGGGCGTGGAGTTCATCGCCAGCCACCCGATGGCAGGCCGTGAGACCTCCAGCGTCGAGCACGCCGCCGAGGTCAGCTTTGCCCCGGCCAACTTCATCATCACCCCCACCGAGAAGAACACCCCCGAGGCCGTCCGGTGGGCGAAAGAGCTGGCCGAGGTGCTGGGCTTCCGCCACATCTGCACCCTGACGGTGCAGGAGCACGACAAGATGATCGGCTACGTCAGCCAGCTCTGCCACGCCATCGCCGTCAGCCTCATGTGTGCAAACGACAACTCTTCTCTCTGCGAGTACACGGGCGACTCCTTCCGCGATCTGACCCGCATCGCCCGCATCAACGAGAAGATGTGGGCCGAGCTGTTCCTCTGGAACAAGGAGAACCTCATCGCCGAGATCGACCAGTTCGATTCCGCTCTGGACCAGCTGCGGGACGCCCTCGTAGCCGATGACCGGGACAAGCTGGAAGAGATGTTCCGTCTGTCCACCCAGCGCCGCGCCGCATTCGACAAAAAGGACTCGTGACCGTAAAGGAGGCCGCCCATGCCCAAGCAGGAGGGACAAAAATCCAAACTGTTGGCGCTGCTGCATATCTTTGAGCAGCAGACCGACGAGGAGCATCTGCTGAACGTGCCTCAGCTGGTGGAGCTGCTGGCCCGGCAGGGCATCCTCTGCGAGCGAAAGAGCGTCTACAGCGACATCGACGCGCTGAACGCCCTGGGCTATGACATCCGGCTGCGCCGGGGCCGCAGCGGCGGCTATTGGATGGCGACGCGGCCTTTCGAGCTGGCGGAGCTGAAGCTTCTGGTGGACGCTGTCCAGTCCAGCCGGGTCATCTCGAAAGCGTCCAGTGATAAGCTCATCCATAAGCTGGAAGGGCTGGCCTCCCAGTATGAGGGCAGTCAGCTCCAGCGTCAGGTCTATGTCGATGGACGCCCCAAGAGCGCCAACAAAGACCTGCCCTACAGCGTGGATGCCCTCTTTACGGCCATCAACACCGGCAGGATGGTGCGCTTCCGCTACAAAAAGGCGGGACGCCCCGCGCCTTACAACATCAGCCCCTGGCAGATGGCGTGGGAGAACGGCTGCTACTACCTCATCGCCTATCAGGACGAGAAGGAGCCGGTGGGCATCCGCCATTACCGGGTGGATAAAATGGCCGGGGTCACGGTGCTGGACGAGCCCCGCCGCGGCAAAGAGCAGTTCGCGGATCTCGACCTGCCCGCCTACCTGAAAAAGCACTTCCAGATGTTCGGCGGGCCGGAGTATAGAGTCACCCTGCGGTGTACCTCCGACCTTGAATCAGCCATGCGGGAGCGCTTCGGCGCTTCGCCCATCTTCGTGCCGGAAGGGAAGGAGCACTTCCATTTCGACGTCCCCGTCTGTGTCAGCGACCAGTTCTACGGCTGGGTCTGCGGCTTCGGCGGCAAGATAGAAGTCGTCTCGCCCGCCGAGGTGCGGGACGGCCTGCGGGCGCTGAACGAGCGGCTGGTAAAAATGCATCAATAATGAAACAAAAGGCCCTGAATCGTCAGATTCAGGGCCTTTTGTTGTATAAATATTATTTGAAATTACTTTGCGTTGAACACATACCGGTCCATCCGGTGGAACGCCTCTTCAATGCGGGCGCGGGGCGAGGCCAGATTGATGCGCAGATGGCAGGGGCCGTGGAACATCACGCCGTCCTGCACGGCAGCACCGACGGCCCAGCAGGCTTTCTCCACGTCCTGAATGGTCTTGCCGTGGGCGGCGCACCAGTCGGTGCAGTCCACAAAGAGCATATAGGTGCCTTCGGGCTTTGTCACATGGACACCCTCGAAATGCTTTGCGATGTAGTCACAGGCGAGATCCACATTGCCGGTCAGCGTCTCACAGAGCTCGTCGGCCCACTCATAGCCCTCGGGGCGGTAGGCACCGATGAGGGCGTGCATCGAGAGGACGTTCATGGAGTTGTAGTGACAGAGGGAGGATTCCTTCTTGATGCGGTCACGCCACCACGGGTTATAAACGATGTGATAGCTGCCGATGAGACCGGCGAGGTTGAAGGTCTTGGAGGGGGCGTAGAGGGCGGCAGTGCGCATCCGGGCGTCCTCACTGATGGACTGGGTGGGGATGTGCTTGTGGCCGGAGAGGATGATGTCCGACCAGATCTCGTCGGAAACGACGTAGACATTATACTTTTTGTACAATTCCATGGCCTTTTCCAGCTCCCACCGCTCCCAGACGCGGCCGCAGGGGTTGTGGGGGCTGCACAGGATGGCGGCGTGGATGTGCTCTTCGGCGAGGTGCTTTTCCATGTCGGCGTAATTCATCCGCCAGATGCCATTCTCGTCCTGCACCAGCGGGGAGTGGACGATGTCATAGCCGTTGTCGGTCAGGCAGCGGGTGAAGCCGATGTAGGTGGGGCTGTGGACCAGCACCTTGTCGCCCCGGGAGCAGACGCAGTTCAGTGCGCTGATGACGCCGCCCAGCACACCGTTCTCGTAGCCGATGGCCTCGGCGGTCAGACCCGTGACGTCGTTGCGGGTCTCCTGCCAGCGGATGATGGAGCCGTAGTATTCGGGCGCCGGGTCAAAATAGCCGAAAGCCGGGTGCTGGACCCGCTCGATGACGGCCTGCTGGATGGTGGGCAGGCAGACGAAGTTCATGTCCGCCACCCACATGGGGATGGCATCGAAGCCGGGCTGCGGTGCGTCGGGCGCAAAGCCTTTGCCCAGCCCGTCCACGGCGATGGAGTCCCGGCCATGGCGGTCGGGCAGGGTGGTGAAATCGTACTTCATGGAAGTTCCTCCTGTGGATGCAAAAAAGGCTTTCCCCAAAGGGAAAGCCATAGGTGCAGAAGATCAGCCCTCGATGAGCTCGACGGTCTTCATCTTGACGGGGGTCTTGGGCTTGTCGTTCCAGTCGGTGGGGACGGATGCGATCTTGTCCACGACGTCCATGCCGGCGACGACCTTGCCGAAAGCGGCGTACTGGCCGTCCAGATGGGGTGCGTCCTTATGCATGATGAAGAACTGGCTGCCGGCGCTGTTGGGGTTCATGCTGCGGGCCATGCTGATGACGCCGCGGACGTGCTTGATGGGGTTATTGACGCCGTTGGCGGCAAACTCGCCCTTGATGTTCCAGCCGGGGCCGCCGGTGCCGTTGCCCAGCGGGCAGCCGCCCTGGATCATGAAGTTGGGGATGACGCGGTGGAAGGTCAGGCCGTTGTAGAAGCCCTGACCGACCAGCTTCTTGAAATTCTCACAGGTGATGGGGGCAGCTTCCTCGTTCAGCTCGATGTCGATGATGCCGCCGTCTTCCATAGTAATGCGAACCATAGTTTTAACAATGCTCCTTTTATCATAGCCCGTTTCGGGGTGGGTGCGGCAGATGCTCTGCCGAAGCTCCCCTTTAGTATACCATACCTTTTGCAGAGCGCAACGGCGCAGATGCAACCTTTTTGTAAAGAATCACCGCATTTCTACCATATCCTGCCAGAAACGCTTGGGACAGTGGGTCATCCGGCCCTTTTCGTTGTGGCGGGCCTTGATCTCCAGGGTGTCGTAGAACTGCTTCCAGAGAGCCTGGAACTCCTGTTCCCGGGCGCTGGGCGGGGGCAGCTCCAGCGGCGCAGCCAGCTCCAGAAGCTGGGCCTTGTGCTCCTGATAAAGCAATACCGCCTGATGGACCGCGTCGTATATCATGAAGTTCTCTTCCGGAAAGCGGGAGCAGAAATGCCCCCGCAGCAGAGGCAGGATATAGTTTTTGGGGTGGATGACCGCACCCAGCATCCCGTCGTGCTCCTCGAAGCGGACGAAGCCCTGAAACTTGTCCACCTCCCAGTCGAGACTCTTTTTCATCTCGTAGAGCGGGGCCACATCCGGGTGGCCCATCCGCTTGACCGTGCCGGGGCCGAGGGCGAAGGCCAGATGCAGGAAGCGGATGAGCAGCAATTCCTTATCTTCCTGCCCGGAGAGAAAGTCCCGGCCGACGAGATATTCCGTCTCCCGGCCCAGTTTCCGGCCGAGGGCCGAAAAGACCCGCTGCGCTCTGGCAGAGTCCGTCTCGATGTCCCGGACGGGGTAAAGGGTGGCCGTCTCCCGCTGGGGCGTCCAGACGGCGAAGGGGATCTCATGCTGGGCGAAACTCTCGAATACACAGCACAGGAAGCCCTCAAAGCTGCCATCGTAGAGGTAGACCACATCGGCGTCGTGGAGCTTCCGGGGCGGCATCACAGTGCTCTCGCCAGACATTGCACCGCCTCCTCCCGCACCATCCGCTGGGCCGCCCGGGGCGGCACTCCCTGCTCCACCAGCCGGTCAACGGCGGGCGGTGCGAACATACTCAGCTGCTCGGCCCCGGCGCTGAAGACGTTGGGGTCGATGAGCGCCCGGGTGATGCGCTCCCGTCCGGCGCTGCCCCGGCCCGGGTGAGCTCCGGAAAAGCCCCGGCAGGTGATGAAATACTGCGCCCGCTTGAGCACGACGCCCATCCGCTTCAGCTCGTCGAGGCCGAGGGCCGACAGCCGCCGGGCGTCCCGGATGCGGCGGGCGCTCTTGGGGCCGATGCCCGGCACCCGCAGCAGCATCTCGAAGGGGGCGCGGTTCACGTCCACCGGGAACAGCCCGTAGTGCTGGACGGCCCAGTTGCATTTCGGGTCGAGATAGGGGTTGAAGCTCTGGTTGTCCTGATCCAGTATCTCGTCGGCCTTGAACTGGTAGAACCGCAGCAGCCAGTCGGCCTGATAGAGCCGGTGTTCCCGCAGGAGCGGCGGCTTCGTGTCCAGCGCGGGCAGGCGGGTGTCGTCCGACACCGGGATATAGGCCGAGTAGAACACCCGCTTGAGGCCGTATTTCTGGTACATCCCCTCGGACAGCTGCAAAATGTGGTAGTCCGTCTCGGGCGACGCACCGACGATCATCTGGGTGCTCTGGCCGGCGGGAGCGAACTTGGGCGCGTGGCGGTAGAGGGTCAGCTCCTGCCTGCTCTCTTCGCCTGCCACCGAGATCTGCTTCATGGGCCGGAAGATGGAGTGGCGGCCCTTGTCGGGGGCGAGAAGATGGAGGCTCTGTTCGCTGGGCAGCTCGACGTTGACGCTGAGGCGGTCGGCGAGATAGCCCATCTGCTGGATGAGCTCGGGGCTGGTGCCGGGGATGGTCTTGGCATGGATGTAGCCGCCGAAGTGATATTCGTTCCGCAGCAGCCGCAGAACGGTGAGCATCCGCTCGGTGGTGTAGTCGGGGGTCCCCAGCACGGCGCTGGAGAGGAAAAGTCCCTCGATGTAGTTGCGGCGGTAGAACTCGATGGTCAGTTCTGCCAGCTCCCGGGGCGAAAAAGTGGCCCGGGGAACGTCGTTGGACTTCCGATTGACGCAGTAGCTGCAGTCGAAGGCGCAGCAGTTGCTCATCAGGACTTTCAGCAGGCTGACGCAGCGGCCATCAGCGGTAAAGGCGTGGCAGCAGCCCGGCGCATAGCAACTGCCGATGGTGCCGCGCTTCGCCGGATGGGACGCGCCGCTGGATGTGCAGGCCACGTCATATTTTGCGCTGTCGGCCAAGATGGTGAGCTTGTCCATCAGGGACTGTTCCATAGAAAGATACCTCCCAGAAGGGGATATCTCCCCCTTACCCCCACAGCTGCTGATCGGAAGCGCCGTGGGGCAGGGGAGAGACTCACCACTTGGCCTTCGTCTCGACCACGCGGCCCGCGATGTGCAGGCGGTTCAGGTCCTCACCCTTGATGACCAGCTCGTTGTAAGCGGGGTTGAAGGGCTGCAGAACGACGCAGTTGCCCCGCTGGAGATACCGCTTGAGGGTGCCTTCGCCCTCGTCGCCGTAGACCAGCACGCCCAGGTCGCCGTTTTCCAGCGTGTCCTGCTTGTGGACAAGGGCGAGGTCGCCGTCCTGGATGCGGGGCTCCATGCTGTCGCCGCGCACGACGAGGTAGAAGTAGTTGGAGGGGTCCTTGACGCGGGCATACTCCTGCCCATAATCCTCCTCAAAGGCCAGTGCGCCGTACCCGGCCTTCACGGTGCCGATGACCGGGATGAGGCTCTCGGCGTAGTTGCCGAAGAAACGCTCCTCGGGGGTGGTCACGTTGGACACCGGACGGTAGAGCCCCAGCAGGAAATCGGCTGTGGTGCTCAGGATCTCAGCGATGCGGGCCACCGTGGCGGGGTCGGGGGAGGATTTGCCGCTTTCCCACTTGCCGACGGCCTGCTGGGTCACCCCCAGTTTGGATGCCAGCTCAGCCTGACTGATCCCCTTCTGCTTGCGGCACTGCTTCAAAAGCTCTGAAAACGACATGGTCGTACACTCCTTTACTCCGAGGTCAATATTTTATGCTTTTATTGTACAACAAAAAGATGTTTTTGTAAAGAGAAAAGTGAGCGGCCAGCCAAAAAAAGGTTGTCACGTGAGAGAGATCTGCAGGGCTGGACGAAAAACTTTCAATTTGGGCTTGACAGAAGGCCGGAAATCTGGTAAATTAAATAGGCATTCGGTACGGCGTGTGCGAGTGTCCACGAGGAGAGATGTCCGAGTGGTTTAAGGAAGCAGTCTTGAAAACTGCCGTACGGCAACGTACCGTGGGTTCGAATCCCACTCTCTCCGCCATTTTTTTGAATAAGTGTAACGCACTTTGCTCTGGAGTAGTACTCAAGAGGCCGAAGAGGCGCCCCTGCTAAGGGCGTAGGTCGTCTAAACAACGGCGCGAGGGTTCAAATCCCTCCTACTCCGCCAAGAAAAAGCTCGATGGTTCGTTGAAACCACCGGGCTTTTTCCATTATTGCGCGCTTTTGTGAATTTTCGGGGGCGGATGATTTACTTTTGCACCCATAACAAAAACAGCACCCCGTCTGGGGTGCTGTTTTTGTTATGGGCCAGGCAGGACTTGAACCCGCGACCAAGCGGTTATGAGCCGCCAGCTCTGACCAACTGAGCTACTGGCCCACGAAGACGGCGGTCTGCCGCACATGGACTAACTATAAGTATACCAAAAAATCAGAAAAAAGCAAAGCCCTTTGCCGGAATTATTTTGTGCGGCGGGCGTCGAACTTGCGCAGCATGAACTCGTCCAGCATCGCGGGCTGGAACAGCGGCTCTTTGTAGCCAAAAGCTTCCCGGATGAAGATGAGGGTCACGATGGTCTGGCGGCCCGGGTCGAACCGGAGGGTGTAGAGGGTGTCCAGCGGCTGCTGGGTGGGCTGATGGAGCGTCAGGTGGAGGGTGAAGCCGCCGTCGTTCTCCCGGCGGCACTCGTAGGCGAAGACATCGTCCGGGCTGTGCTGGTCCAGCCGGTCGAAGCAGTCGTCCAGCGGCAGGTCGGTGCGGAACTCGGACAGGCCGCTGGGGCCGTACTGGCTGCGGCGGTTCTGGTCTTTCTTAGACAGCAGAAATACGATAAAGCCCAGAATGGCCGCGAGAAGAAGGATGGAAAAAACAGCGTTCATGTGCGCCTCCCGATGGAATTTGTGTCGAGTTTTCCTTATTGTAACACAACACGCCCCAAAATGTGTTATAATATTTGAAAAATTCCAAAAACTGATGGGGAGCCTGCGCCCTTTCTGCGGGCGGGAGGGACGATATGAAACTCAAATTCACGCGAAAGACCTGGTATTTCCTGCTGCTGGCTTCCGCAGCGGCCTCCATGCTCAACGGTTTTGCCGTCCTGAGCGGCACCAGCTTCGGCCTCATCGAGCAGATCGCATTCGCCGCGGCGGGCATCGCGGCCCTTTTCCTCGCGGCGGAAAAAGGCTCGGCAAGCTGGGAAAAACGCAACTTCACCGGCGTGTTCGTGCTGCTGATGGTGAGCTACATGGTCAACGGCTGGGTGGGCTACCTTTGCTCTGCGCTGGCCTGGCCGCTGCTGCTCAGCACGGAGTATAAGCGCGGCATGGCCATCCAGCGCCAGCTGCAGCTGGTGGGTGCCGCCGAAGCGCTCCACCTGTTCTTCCTGCTGATGGCGAAATACGGCGGCATGGCCGCGCTGGGCTTCTGGACGAACCTGCTCTGGGTGCTGCTGGCCTGCGCCCGGGGCTGGGCGGCACTGAGCCTTTATAAGATGCAGGAGGACGCATGACCCAGCGGCGGAGAGGACGCCGCGCCCGGCGGGGCCGGTTCGGGCGGCGGGCGTTTCTGGCCGGGGCAGGCTGCGCCGCGCTGGCCGGGGCAGCGGTGCTGCTGGGCCGGGGCCAGACCGCCTCGGCGTCGTCGGTGCCGCCGACGGACGAAGCAGAGCCAAACGCCGCCCTGCCCACGGGTGAATGGCGGGCCGTCTGGGTGAGCTATCTGGAATGGGCCGGGATGGACTTTTCCTCCGAAGAAGCCTTCCGTGCCGGTGCGGCGGAGCTGATGGACAACTGTCTGTCCATCGGGCTGAACACCGTCATCGCGCAGGTGCGGCCTTTCGGGGATGCTCTTTACAGGAGCAACCTGTTTCCGTGGAGCCATCTCTGCACCGGCGAGCAGGGGCAGGACCCCGGCTTCGACCCGCTGGACGTCCTCATCACCGAAGCACACAGCCGGGGCCTTTCGCTGGAAGCGTGGGTGAACCCCTACCGCCTCCGCTCCTCGGCGAAGATGCCGCCCGCACTGGCGGAAAATAACCTTGCCAATGTACATCCCGAGTGGGTCTGCGCCGTGGGCGAGGGGCTGTACCTGAATCCGGCCATCCCGGAAGCCGCAGACTATGTGGTGCAGGGCGTGGCCGAGCTGGTGCAGAACTACGCTGTGGACGGTGTCCACTTCGACGACTATTTTTACCCCACGACAGACGCTGCGCTGGACGCGGCCCAGTTCGCCGCCAGCGGCGCGGGGGATCTGGCCGCATGGCGGCGGCAGAACGTCACCGCGCTGGTGAAAGCGGCCCACGACGCCGTCAAAGCCGCCGACGCCACCCTCCGCTTCGGCGTCAGCCCCCAGGGCAACCCCGACAACGACCTCGGCCAGCAGTACAGCGACGTGAAAGCATGGCTGGCCGCCGAGGGCGAAAACGCCGTGGTGGACTACCTCTGCCCGCAGATATACTGGGGCTGCGGCTATACCCTCCAGTCGGGCAGCACCCGCTTCGCTTTTGAGAACATCGTGCCGGAGTGGCTGGCCATGCCCCGGGCGGCATCCACGGCCCTCTACTTCGGGCTGGGGGCTTATCGCATCGGCGAGGGCGACGGCGGTGCCAACGAGGACAGCCGGAGCCAGTGGTGTACGGGCAGCGCTCTTGCCCGGCAGGTGGAACGTCTGCACAGCCTCGGTGCAGGCGGCTGGGCGCTCTACCGGTACGATTCGCTGTTCCGGTCGGCTCAGCCGGAGCTTGCCGACGCCGAACGTGCGGCGCTGGCCGCTCTGACTACAGCCTGAACTCTTGTATGGAAAAGCAAAATGCGGTATACTATTAAAAGCTATTTTCGTAAGCGCTGCACACCGCCTGAGCGGTCTTTTTGTCTGCATACTGCGTTGATTTTCCTCGCAATCCGCCTAGGATTGCTTCGGAAAACCGCCTTGTCTGCCGACAAAAATCCTCGTCATTCGGCGCACCCTGCTTGCGAAAATAACTTTTAAGAATCGTGTAAAACCTCGTGTTAAAACAAAATTTGAGGATAAAAGATCATGAAAAAGATAAAGCGAATCGCCCTGCTCGTCGTGGCGGTGCTGGTGCTGTTTGTGGCTGCGTCCGGCGTCAAGACTGTGCTGGACATGAAGAACAGCGCGGACAATGAGGTGCAGGAAGAGGACAGCACCCGCTGGGCCGAACCGACCAGCGACCCGCTGAACATCGAGGGCATTGCTGACGCCTCGGCCAAGTATGCCTCGGCGGCGGTGAACGGGAGCCTGAACCTCGTGTTCAACGGCATCTGGAGCCGCCAGACCGATTACTTCACCGTCCCGGGCGGCAGCCTGACCATCACCGGCTACGGCACCGCCGAGGGTACCCAGCGGTACAAGGTGTCCGTCTGGCAGAAAGTGGCCGGCGGCGCACAGTACGTCAACGGAAGCACCTATTATATCAAGACCGATGGTCAGAACTACCGCTGCGTCATCTCCGGGCTGGACCCGGCGGCCAGCTACCGCCTGACCATCTCCTACGATTCCAGCCGCTACTACCTCTACGGCGGACTCAAGGTGGAGGGCATTGCAGGATGAAGACACAGACCAGACATTCGCTCATGCTGATGCTCTGTGCCTTTATCTGGGGTACGGCTTTCGTGGCCCAGAGCGCAGGCTCCGGCATGGGGGCCTATTCCTTCCTCGCAGGGCGCAGCTGGCTGGCCGTCCTTGTGCTGATCCCCACCGTGTTCGCTTTCGACGCCGTGCGCAAAAAACAGGGCCAGCCCTACGGCTGGCCGAAGGAGAAGCCGGAGCGCAAGACCCTGCTGGCGGCGGGCCTCGTCTGCGGCACCTTCCTGTTCGCGGCCTCTGCGGCACAGCAGATCGGCATCACCATCAACCCGTCCACGGCCAAGGCCGCGTTCCTGACGGCCATGTACGTTGTGCTGGTGCCGGTGTTCGGCCTCTTTCTGGGCCGGAGGGGCAGCGCTCAGCTCTGGGTCAGCATGGTCATCGCCGTGGCGGGCCTGTATATGCTCTGCATGAAGAACGGCTTCGGCGGCATTGAGACCAGCGACTGGATACTTCTCAGCTGCGCCGTACTGTTCAGCTTCCAGATCATGTCCATCGACCACTTTTCGCCGCTTGTGGACGGTGTGCGGCTGAGCCTCATCCAGTTCATCGTGGTGGCTGTGGAGAGCTCTGCGGCGGCGCTGATCTTCGAGACGCCCACGCTGGCGGAGTACGGCGCAAACCTTCTGCCCGTGGTCTACTGCGGCGTCATGTCCAGCGGCGCGGGCTATACGCTTCAGATCCTGGGCCAGAAAGAGCTGAACCCCGCCATCGCCAGCCTTATCATGTGTTTGGAAAGCGTATTCAGCGCGCTGGGCGGCTGGCTGCTGCTGGGTCAGAACCTTTCGATGCGGGAGAGCGCAGGCTGCGCCCTCATCTTCGCCGCCGTCGTGCTGTCTCAGCTGCCCTTTGCGGAGCTGCGCAGATGCAAAAAGAGCGCGTGATGCTGCGAGTGGCCGGGGGCATCCCCTATGAGCTGACGCGGGGGCGGGTCAAGCGGCTCAACCTCCACGTCCGGCGGGACGGCACCGTGGCCCTCAGCATCCCCCTGCGCACGACGCTGGAAGCCGCCGACGCCTACGTCATCGCCGAGGCGGAGTGGATACGGGCTGCACAGGCCCGGCAGGCTGCCCGCGAAAAGCGGCAGGAGGAACTGCCCGACAAGGCGGCCGCCCTAGCCCACTTCACGGCCATGAGCGACAAGGTCTACCCGGCCTTTGCCGGGGTGCTGGGCGGGCAGAAGCCCACCATCAAAGTGCGCAGCATGACCAGCCGCTGGGGCGTCTGCCACATGGCGAAGCGCCAGATCACCTTCGCGCTCCAGCTCTACAATATGCCCGAGGCGGCACAGATCTATGTGGTAGTGCATGAGTACTGCCACTTTTTGCAGCCCAACCACAGCCCGGCTTTCTGGGCCGAAGTGGCAAAGCTGATGCCGGACTGGAAAGCCCGAAGAGACTTATTAAAAGGATAACGACCTTGCCCTCTCCGTCACCTTCGGTGACACCTCTCCCAAAGGGAGAGGCAAAAAGGCTCCCCCTTTGGGGGAGCTGGCAGACCCGAAAGGGTCTGACTGAGAGGGCAAGCCAGTAAAAAATAGAGGAGAAAATCTTTTGGAAAGCGAAAAGACCTCCGGCGGCGATAAATATTCGAAGCTCGCCGGCAATACCATCATCTTTGCCATCAGCAGCTTTTCGTCCAAGCTGCTGACGCTCATCGTCCAGCCGTTCCTGACCTACGCGATGGCCGAGATCTCCGACCTCGGCCTGTCGAAGATCCTGAGCCAGTACGCCAATCTGCTCATCCCCTTTGTGTCGATGGGTATGTCCAACGCCATCATCCGCTTCGGCCTCGACAAGGGCAACAGCGAAAAGCAGGTGTTCACCAACGGCCTGCTCACCATCCTCGGCGGCTTCGGCATCCTCGTGCTCTGCTGGCCGGTGGCGCAGTTTTTGCCCGATATGGCCCAGTACGGCCTGCTCATTTATATTTACGTCCTGATGAGCTGCCTGCGCACCCTCTGCACCCAGTTCGTGCGCAGCCGCCAGTGGAACAAGCTGGTGGCCGTGGACGGCGTGCTCTGCACCGTGGCGACCATGGCGTTTTATGTGCTCTATCTGGTGGGCTTCAAGTGGGGTGCCAATGGCTATCTGCTGGCCATCATCAGCGGCGACCTCGTGAGCGTGCTCTTCCTGATGTTCACCGGCAAGCTCTGGGAGTTCATCGAGCTGAAGGGCATCAACAAGACCCTCTGGAAGCAGATGCTCCACTTCTCGCTGCCCATGATACCGGCCCAGATAAGCTTCTGGATCATCAACGCCTCCGATCTGTTCTTTGTGCGTGAGATGTGCGACGGCCTCGACGGCCACAGCGGCGACGCATGGAGCGGCCTGCTCTCCACCGGCTACTTCCTGCCCACCATCCTCACGGCGCTGGGCCTTATCTTCTACGATGCATGGCAGCTGTCGGCTGTCACCGAGGAAGAGGGGAGAGCCAAGTTCTTTACCCAGATCTTCCGCACCTATTCCAGCGTGCTGTTCTGCTGTGCAGCGGGCATCATCTGGCTCTGCCGCCCGGTCATGCACGTCATGAAGTCCAACTACTATTACGCATGGCACTTCGTGCCGTTCCTCGTGCTGGCGTCTACCTGCAGCTGCTTCAACCAGTTCATGAACAGCGTCTATGTCGTGAATAAGAAGTCCCAGCGCAGCATGGTCACCATGATGGCCGGTGCCATCAGCAACTGCCTCATGAACTACTTCTTCATCAAGTGGTGGGGTCCCGTGGGTGCGACCTATGCGTCCTTCCTCGGCCTCGGGCTGGTGTTCACTCTCCGCGCCATGGATGCCCACGGCATGATCGGGATGCATGTCCACCCGGGCCGCGTCCTCGTCAACGCCGCCGCGCTGGTATTCGAGGCTTTCGTGCTGCTGGCCGATACGCCGCTGTACGGCCTCTGGACGGGCATCATCACCGCCCTTATCATCCTGTACAACTTCTCCGGTGTCTGGGCCATGGCCCGCATCCTGCTGCCTAAAATTCTGGGCCGCCGGGGCAAGGCCCTTGTGGCTGTCGTGGACGGCTGGGCCGCCAAAAAGTAAAGAAGAAAAACAAAAAAACGGGGCTGTTGCACAACAGCCCCGTTTTGTTTATCAGATCTGTTTGTTCAGCCAGTCGGCGATGTCCGCAAACACCTCGGCTTTGTTCGTCTCCACCAGCAGCTCGTGGCGGGCGCCGGGGTAGAACTTCGACTCAATGTTCCCGACACCGGCGTCCCGGAGGCTCTGGATGGCCCGCTGGACTCCGGCGGTGCGCTCGCCCACAGGGTCGGCGTCACCGGCGAGGAAGAGAAGGGGCAGGTCCTTCGGCACCCCGGCCAGAACGGCGGGGTCGTACAGCCGCAGGATGCCTGTGAACATGCTGTAGTAGGCGTTCAGGGTGAAGGTGAACATGCAGCGCTCGTCGGCGCGGTACTTGTCCACTTCGGCCTGGTCACGGTTGAGCCAGTCCTGAGGCGTGCGGCCCTCGAGCCCCCTGTTGTAGCCGAGGAAGGAGAGGTTCGCCACCAGCTTGCTGCGGTGCTCCCAGCCGAAAAAGACGGCCAGCACCCGGCAGAGCGCCCGGGCCGTGGCGACCAGCGCTTTGGGCTGGAAGCCGGTACCCATGATGATGGCTCCGTCAAGCTCACCGCCCCACTCGCAAAGGTACTGCCGGGCGTAGAACGAGCCCATGCTGTGGCCCAGCAGAAAATAGGGGACGCCGGGATAGAGCTGCTTCGTCAGCGCAGTGACAGCATGAAGGTCGTCGAGGACGGCGCGGTTGCCGTCGGGCTGGGCGAAATAGCCGTAATCCGCCCTGGTGCGGATGGAGCCGCCGTGGCCCAGATGGTCGTGGCCGGTGACGAGGATGCCCCGGGCGGCCAGATACTCGGCCAGAGGCTTGTACCGGTCGATGAACTCCACCATGCCGTGGGAGAGCTGCAGGATGGCCCGCACCTCACCCTCCGGCACACAGCGGAATGCATGGAGCGTCCGGCCCGGTACGCAGGAGGGCAGGGTGAAGTCGATCATCTGACTCATGTGATTCTCCTTTTCCGTTTACAGCGCAGCGATCTTGGCCCGGCAGGCGGGGCAGATGCAGTAACCCTCATACTGGGCCATGTCGGCCACCAGCTCGCCGCAGAAATCGCAGCTGCCGGCGGGACGGTGCTTTTTGAGGATGATCTGATCGCCCTCCACGAAGATCTCGAGCTTCGAGTCCTTGTCGATGTGCATAGTGGTGCGCAGCTCCTTGGGGAGGACGATGCGGCCCAGAGAATCGATGCCCCGAACGATGCCAGTTGTTTTCATATTCATTTCTCCTTTTCAGTGTGTCCAGAAAGATGGCAGAATGAGCGTCTTTTACGCCGACACAACGCAAAAAATGTTCCCGTGCAGGAAAAACAGGAAAATTCTGTCAACTTGTTCCTGTTCAGTATACAAAAAGTTGAGTCATTCGTCAATCTAAACGGGCAGATTCGACAAAAACTTCTCAAAGAAGCAAAGAGTGGCGGCCAAGACTGCTCCTCTTTGCTGTCTCCGTTGACAAACAGGGCCGGAGAGGGTAAACTTAGGCAGAGATATTTGCAATTCATTTGCCTATGATAGATTAAAAGGAGAAATCATTATGCCGAACAATAATATCCGCACCCGTTTTGCTCCCTCGCCTACGGGTTATATGCACGTTGGCAACCTGCGCACGGCCCTGTACACCTACCTGATGGCCAAGCACGATGACGGCACCTTCATCCTCCGCATCGAGGACACCGACCAGGGCCGCTACGTGGAGGGCGCTGTGGATGTCATCTACAACACCCTGCGGGAGACCGGCCTGCTGTGGGACGAAGGCCCGGACATCGGCGGCCCCGTCGGCCCCTACGTCCAGAGCGAGCGCATGGGGATGTTCAAGCAGTATGCCGAGCAGCTGGTGGCTGAGGGCAAGGCCTATTACTGCTTCTGCACCGAGGAGCGTCTGGAAGCCCTCCACGCCGAGCAGCGCGCCCACGGTGAGATGACCCACTACGATGGCTGCTGCCGCGACCTGCCCAGGGAAGAGGTGGAAAAGCGCCTCGCCGCCGGTGAGCCTTACGTCATCCGCCAGAAGATCCCCCGCGAGGGCGTGACCGGCTTCGACGATATGGTCTACGGCCACATCGAGGTCAACAACAGCGAGATGGACGACCAGATCCTCATCAAGACCGACGGTATGCCCACCTACAACTTCGCAAATGTCGTGGACGACCACCTCATGGGCATCACCCACGTCATCCGCGGCAGCGAGTATCTGTCCTCCACCCCGAAGTATAACCTGCTGTACCAGGCTTTCGGCTGGAACATCCCCAACTACATCCACTGCCCGCCGGTCATGAAGGACGCTCAGAACAAGCTGTCCAAGCGCAACGGCGACGCCAGCTATCAGGATCTCGTTGCAAAGGGCTACCTGACCGAGGCTATCCTGAACTACATCTGCCTGCTGGGCTGGAGCCCCAAGGGCGAGTACGCCGAGCAGGAGATCTTCTCGCTGGATGATCTGGTCAGGATCTGGACGCCGGACGGCATCTCCAAGTCTCCCGCCATCTTCGACCCTCTCAAGCTGCGGGCCATCAACGCCGAGTATATCCGCCGCCTGTCCCCCGAGGAGTTCCTCGCCAAGGCCGAGCCCTGGATCGACAGCGCCGTCCATACCCCCATCAACAAGAAGCTGCTCTGTGCAAACCTGCAGCCCCGCTGCGAGGTCCTGGGCGAGATCCCCGAGCAGCTGGACTTCTTCGACGCCATGCCCGAGTATGACGTGAGCCTCTACGCCAACAAGAAGCAGAAGACCACCCCTGAGTCTGCAAAGGAGGCGCTGGAAGCCCTGCTGCCCGTGCTGAGCGACGAGGCACTGGACTTCAATGACCGTGACACCGTCTTCGACGCCTGCAAGGCCAAGGCCGAGGAGCTGGGCAAGAAGAATGGCTGGCTGCTCTACCCGCTGGGCATTGCCCTCTCCGGCAAGCAGCGCACCCCCGGCGGCGGCACCGACCTCGCCTGCATGATGGGCCGCGAAACGACCCTCGAGCGGGTGAAGGCCGCTATCGAGAAGCTGAATGGCTGAGCCGCTTTTTGGCGAAGCGCACTACTTCTGCTGAGATTTTATCCTATTCCATCACCCCGCCAAAAACTGCGCGCGCCCTGCGCTACAGTATACGCAGAAGGCGCGGGAAACAGAACAGCACAGCGTGATATTGCAAAAGATCCCCGCCGGAAAGCGGGGATTTTTTCATGCAGGTATCTTTTCGGACGATACAGCTCACGGACGGAAAAAAGCGGGTGAACGGTGCGCTCCGGGCACGGGCGGCGGTGCGGCCTGCCCTGCGGCAGGGGAGCGCGTTCCTGCTGGGGCTGGCCGGAGGCTGGGCCGTGCTGTACGGTGCGCTGATGCCTTTCGGGCTGGGGCTGACGCTGGGCTTTGCGGAGGACTGCTTCGCCGTGGGAGCCGCCGGGGCCGCACTGGGGGTGCTGGCCCGGAGCTTCGGCACGCTGACCGTGGAGAGCGTCTGCCTGCTCTGCGCACTGGGTGCGGCGGTAGCGGCACGATGGCTCTGGCCCGGCCGATTCGTCCCGGCGGTGGCAGCGGGCTGCGGCACTCTGGTGGGAAGCGCAATCTGCTTCGCGGCGGGGGAGGAAAACGGCGTTCAGACCATCCTGTTCTGCGGCGGCGACGCCCTGCTGGCAGCAGCGGCGGGATACGGCCTGCGGCGCTTCTCGCCCGAAAAACCGGGCATGGGCAGCCTGATCTTGTCTGCCGCTGTGGCCGCCGCACTGGGCGGGATGAGCTTTGGCTTCTTCCTGCCCGGGGTGATGGCCTGTGCGGCGGCAGAGCTGGCCCTCTGCTGCAAGGGCCTGCCGCTGGAGGCATTGGCTTTCAGCGGGGTGACGGGTGCGGCTCTGGCCGCGTCAGACCCTGCCCTTGCGCCTGCCGCCGCCGGGCTTGCCTGTGGGTGTGCCGCTGCGGCAGTGCTTGCCCCGGCGCGACGGGTGGAGGGGCTTGCGGCCTATGCGGGCGGCTGTGTGGCGGGGGTGCTCTGCATCCAGCCGCTGGCGGGGGCGTTCAGCTTTCTGCTCAGCGCCGGGGCGGGTGCGGGGCTTTGCGCCCTGCTGCCTGCGGGCTGGCTGATGCCCGCCCTCAAAGAGGACGATCCGCCCGGCGACGAGCGGCCGCGCCTCTCTGCCGCCGCGACCCGGCTGGAAGCGGTGGCCGAAAGCCTCTCCTCGCTGGCGGAGACGGTGAACGAGGTGTACGACGCTTTTCCGCGCCGGTGCGAGGGTTTCCGCTGGGTCATCGACAACATCCACGACGGCCTTTGTGCCAACTGCGGACGGCGGGAAGTCTGCTGGAAGCAGGAGCACGCCTCCACGCTGGAAGGAATGGAGGCCCTGCGCCCCATTCTGGAAGAAAAAGGCCATCTGGAAGCGGCGCATCTGCCCGGTCAGCTGGCGCGGTGCATCCACCCGGCGGCGCTCTGCGCGGCGGGGGACAAGGCGTTTGCACTCTACCGCAGCCGCCGGGAGGCCCGCGTCCACTCCGAGGCCATGCGGACGGCCCTCACGGAGCAGTACAGCGCCGTGGCCGATGCACTGGGCGTCCTCAGCGAACAGCTGGGGCGTCCCGGAAGCCCGGAGCCCTACAAGTCTGGCCGGGTGTCGGCGCTGTTCGCTCAGCTGGGGACGCCGCCGCTGGAATGTGCTGTGACGCTGGACGATTTGGGCCGCACCCGGGCGGCGGTGACGCTGCCCCGCACCCGCTTCAATGAAAAAGAGCTGGCCGCTCTGGCCGGGGAGGTGGGGCATATCTGCCGCCGCAGCCTTGAGCCGCCGCAGGTACTCTCCTGCAAGGGGATGACCACCCTGCTCTTTGCCGAAAAGCCGCTGCTCCGGGCCGTATTTGGGACGGCGGGCGCAGCGGCGCGGGGCGAGATCTCCGGCGACGCGGTCCAGCAGTTCTGCAGTGCGGCAGCGGCCCAGATGATCCTCTGTGACGGCATGGGGACCGGACGCCCGGCGGCAGTAGACGGCAACCTTGCCGCAGAGCTGACGGCACGCCTGCTCAAAGCGGGCTTTACCGCAGAGCTTGCGGCCCGGCTCGTGAACGTGGCGCTGGCCCTCAAGAGCGACGAGGAGAGCGGCGCGACCCTCGACCTCGTGAGCGTAGACCTCTATACCGGCACAGCTCGGCTCTTCAAGGCCGGTGCGGCCCCGGGCTTCCTCGTACATGGGGGCAAGGCCCGGGCTGTGGGCGAAGCCAGCCTGCCGATGGGCATCCTCGGCGGCGTCAGCGGACAGAGCCGGGTGGTGCATCTGGCGGCGGGAGACTATGTGGTGCTGGTGTCGGACGGCCTCCTGGTGGACGGCCCCGGCTGGGTGATGCAGCAGCTGGAACTCTCCGCGGCCAAGGCAGAACAGCCCGACGTTCTGGCGAAAAAGCTGGTGGAAGCCGCCCGCGCCCGCGCCGTCCAGCGGGGCCGTCCCGACGACATTACCGCCGCTATTCTCCGGCTCGAAAACAGCTGAGTTGCTTTTTGGGCGGCGAGAGGGTATACTTGTCAGTATCTGGATCGATCATAGGAGAAAAAATATATGCTGACAGTTACAGTTGCACAGGACGGCAGCGGCGACTTCGCGTCCATCGCGGAGGCGGTGCTGGCTGTACCTTATGAGGAGGAAGCGTTGGTGCAGGTCGGCCCCGGCATTTACCGGGAAAAGCTGGTCTGCGAAAAGCGCTGCATCACCCTGCGGGGGGCGGGTGCAGATAAGACAAAACTCGTGTGGGGCGACGGCGGCAAGCTGCCTCACAAGGACGGGCGGCCCACCCATACCTTCCGCAGCTACACCGCCTTTTTCAGCGGCGAAACGCTCTGCGTGGAGGACATGACGATCGAAAACGACGCCGGCCCTGGCGCGAAAGCCGGGCAGGCCGTCGCGGCCTATGTGGACAGCACCCGGGCGGTGTTCCGCCGGGTCAAGCTGCTGGGCAGTCAGGATACGCTCTTCTGCGCCCCGCTGCCCGAAAAGGAGCGGGAGAAGGACGGCTTTCTCGGCCCGCGCGGTCTTGCGCCCCGCAAACCGACCGCCCAGTACTACACCGACTGTGAGATCGCAGGCGACATTGATTTCATCTTCGGCGGCGGCGACGCCCTCTTCGAAAACTGCGTCATCCGCACGGTGGACAACCACATCCCCCACAGCTATGTCACAGCTCCTTCGGGCAAAGCCGATGGACTGGGCTTTGTGTTCTGGAACTGCGATTTCGTCTCCGACTGCCCGCCGGGCAGCGTCTATCTGGGCCGTCCGTGGCGTCCCGAGGGCAAGACGGCGGTGCTGGACTGCCGTCTCGGCGCCCACATCGCGCCGGAAGGGTTTATCGCATGGAATGACCGCACCGATACCGGCCTTGCCAGCTTTGCGGAAGCTGACAGCACCGGCCCGGGCGCAGCAGAGCGCCCGGCGTGGGTGAAACAGCTTTCCGGGCCGGAGGCGGCGGAACTGCTGGCCCACGCCCGCACCCTCTGCCGACCGAAAACCAACTGAGGATGTAACAAATGAAAAAACTGCCGAATTTTGTAAAGTGGCTCATCATTGCCGTGGTGCTGGCCGCAATGGCCGCGATGATGGTGGCCGTGAACGACCGCGCCTCCCGGGTGGAGATGCCAATGCCGGACAACAGTCTGGGCATCTATCGCCAGACGCCTGCCACTGGAACGTGAATCAGAAAAACGAAACGGGACTGCTGGAAAGCGGTCCCGTTTTTGCATGATACCGCCGCCTCCCGCATATGCTGTACGGACAAATCTGAATGGGTGGGAGGCAAGGGTATGTTTGTGGTCACACTGAGTAAGGCAAGCGTCAAGAAGCTGGGCGTGGGGGCGATGTGCTGTGCGCTGGTGGTGTTCAGCGCCATGCTGGGGCGGTACATCAGCACCCGATCGGTGGCTGTCGCGGCGGCAGGTAATAAGATCGAGAGTGCGCAGGACATCCAGACCTGGTTCACGGGCTATGGGCTGGACGTGGACGGCGCGTCCATCACCGCCGACAAGGTGAAGATCCCCCGCAAGTGGGACGACAGCTTTTCGGCCTTTAACGGGGTGGTGCAGCAGAGCGGCATGGACCTGACCCGCTACAAGGGCAAGACGGTGGAGAAGTGGACAGCGCTCATCCCGGCGGCCAGCCGGGGCGATGTGAGCAGCTACGGCGTGCTGCTGGTCTACAAGAAAAAGGCCGTGGGTGCGTACCTGTTGGAAAAGCCCTCCGGCACCGTCACCGGGCTGAAAGACGCCCAGACCGCGATGGCCCTGCAGGAGGCCGAACAGGTGTCCGGCGAGGACTTCAGCGGGGACTGGGGCGAACGGCACGAGGATGAACTGACCGACGGGCAGGCCCAGCAGACCTCGGGCGAAGATTTCAGCGGCGACTGGGGAGAGCGCCACGACGGCGAGCTGGGCGCAGAGGGTCAGGCCCAGCAGACTTCCGGCGAGCCGGACGCTGCACAGGAGCAGCCCGTGCAGTATACCGACCTGCCGCTGGACGCCGAGGGCTATCCCGTCGAATAACCGTCATTCTGTACAAAAAAGTGCGATGAAACAGAATAATTGTGCAGTAGTGGTATTTTTGCAGAAAGATTCTGTTAAATGTTACTAAAATTTTTGATAAAAAATCGGCAATATGAAAGGGTGAAAAAAGAACGACTAAGGTTTATAATAAAAGCAGACATCCAGCAGCCAGAAAGTTCGAGTGCTGCGTCCCGAGGGGCAGGGTGAGCTGCCCAGGAGGACCGGATGAAGTAAGGAGAAAATGATCATGAAGGAATTCCAGTACACCGTTAAGGATGCCTGCGGCATCCACGCCCGTCCCGCCGGTCTGCTCGTCAAGGTGGCCAAGGGCTTTGCCAGCACCGCCACCCTCGAGAAGGGCGGCAAGACCTGCGACCTGCGCAAGCTGATGGCCCTGATGGGCATGGGCGTCAAGCAGGGCGACACCGTTACCATCAAGGTGGAGGGCGACGACGAAGCCGCCTGCGCCGAAGCGATCCAGAAATTCCTGAGCGAGAACGTCTGATCGCCCAGTGTGATGAGAAGCCCTTGCGGGGAATGTCCTGCGGGGGCTTTTTGTTGCAGAACACAAAACAGCAAGAATAAGGAGAAATTGCAATGCAGGTAGGTACCGGTAAAAGCATCCTGAATGGCATTGCCATCGGAAAGCTGAAGATCTATAAGAAAAAAGATACCGTCATCTCTGCCGCCGAAGTGGCCGACACCGCCGCTGAAGAGGCCCGTTTTGAGGACGCCCGCGCCAAGGCCATCGACCAGCAGACCGCTCTGTACGAGAAGGCTCTGGCCGAGGCCGGCGAGGACATCGCCGAGGTGTTCAACATCCACGCCATGATGCTGGATGACGACGACTTCGTGGACGCCATCAAGGAGATCATCAACGGCCAGCGCAAGTGCGCTGAGTACGCCGTCAAGACCGCCGGCGACAATCAGGCCGCCGTTTTTGCCGCCATGGATGACCCCTATTTGCAGGCCCGCAGCGCCGACGTCATCGACATTGCACAGGCCATCCTCGACATCCTGCAGGGCGTGGACAACGCCACCCTGCAGGGAACGGAGCCCAGCATCCTCGTGGCTGAGGACCTGGCCCCGTCCGAGACGGTCCGCATGGACAAGAGCCTGCTGCTGGGCTTCATCACCCGGGAGGGCAGCTCCAACAGCCACACCGCCATCCTCGCCCGCAGCATGAACATCCCCGCCCTCATCCAGTGCAAGGACATTCAGGACGACTGGGACGGCAAGATGGCGGTCGTGGACGGCTACAACGCCTGTGTCTACGTTGACCCCACCCCCGACCTGCTCAAGAGCCTGAAAAAGCGCCAGCAGGAAGACCAGAAAAAGCAGGCACTGCTGCAGGAGCTCAAGGGCAAGCCCAACACCACCCTCGACGGCAAGACCATCAACGTCTTTGCCAACATCGGCGGCATGGGCGACGTGGGCGCTGTGCAGCAGAACGACGCCGGCGGCGTCGGCCTCTTCCGCACCGAGTTCGTCTACCTCAACTGCAAGGACTTCCCGACGGAGGACTACCAGTTCGAGGCATACAAGCAGGTGCTCGAGAGCCTTGCACCCCGCAAGGTGGTCGTCCGCACCTGCGACATCGGCGCAGACAAGACCGTGGACTACATGAAGCTCGACCACGAGGAAAACCCCGCGCTGGGCTACCGCGCCATCCGCATCTGCCTGACCCGGAAGGACTTCTTCAAGACCCAGCTGCGCGCTCTGCTCCGCGCTTCCGCTTACGGCAACATGAGCATCATGTTCCCCATGATCACCAGCCTGCGGGAGCTGCAGGACGCCAAGGCCGTGCTGGACGAGTGCCGCACGGAACTGCGGGCTGAGGGCAAGAAGTTCGACGAGAAGCTGGAGGTCGGCACCATGATCGAGACGCCCGCCGCTGTCCTCATCGCCGACGAGCTGGCCGAGGAGTGCGACTTCTTCTCCATCGGTACTAATGATCTGACCCAGTACACCTGCGCTCTGGATCGCCAGAACGCAAAGCTGGAGCCCTTCTTCAACCCGCACCACCCCGCTGTGCTCCGGGCCATCAAGATGACCATCGACGCGGGCCACCGCCACGGCATCTGGGTGGGCATCTGCGGCGAGCTGGGCGCAGACACCGCCCTCACCGAGACGTTCCTGCGGATGGGCGTGGACGAGCTGTCCATGAACGCCAAGAGCGTGCTGCCCGTGCGCAAGATCATCCGCAGCATCGACTTGAGCAAGCCTTCCGATAAGTAAGGAGCGCTTGGCCCCAAAAACGCCGCCCCCGGCAGGGAACTTCCCCGCCGGGGGCTTTGCATACCCGAAAAATTTTACCGAAATACTTCAAAACCATAAAGTGCAGTGCTATACTGGTAGCATCGAAATACCTGCTGAAGAGGGAATTTTATGACACAACTGCTCATCCGCCTGTTCGTCCGGCACCCGGACGATACCAAGAACGCCGCCGTCCGCACGTCCTACGGCAATCTGGCCAGCCTCGTGGGCATGGCCTGCAATCTCCTGCTCTGTCTGGGCAAGCTGGCGGCGGGGACGCTGTTCGGCTCCATCGCCATCATGGCCGATGCTCTGAACAACCTTTCGGACGCCTCGTCCAACGTGGTGAGCCTTGTGGGCTTCCGGCTGGCGGCCAAAGGTCCGGACGAAAAGCACCCCTACGGCCACGCCCGGTACGAATATCTGGCGGGCCTCGTGGTCTGCGTCACCATCCTCGCCATCGGGCTTTCGCTGCTGAAAGAATCCGCGCTCAAAGTGCTCCACCCGACGGCAGTGGTGTTCAGCTGGCTCAGCGTTGCGGTGCTGGCGGCGTCCATCGGCGTCAAGCTCTGGATGAGCCGCTTCAACAAGACCATCGGCCAGCGCATCAACTCTGAGACTCTGATGGCCACCGCCGCCGACAGCCGGAACGATGTGCTGACCACCAGCGCCGTGCTTCTGTCCACCGTCCTCTCCCACCTGACGGGCTGGGACGTGCTGGACGGCCTCATGGGCGTGGCCGTGGCGGCGTTCATCCTCTGGTCGGGCTGGGGGCTTATGATGGACACCCTCAGCCCTCTGCTGGGCGAGAGCCCCTCGCCGGAGCTGGTGGAGCACATCGAGCACACCGTCATGAGCTACCCGGGGGTGCTGGGCGTCCATGATCTGATGGTCCACGACTACGGCCCGGGGCATCAGTTCGCATCGCTCCACATCGAGTTCCCCGCCGAAGCCGACCCGCTGGAAGCCCACGACATCATCGACAACATCGAGCGGGATTTCCTGAAAAAAGACCACTTACAGGTCACCATCCACTACGACCCCATCGTGACGTCGGACGCCGCCGTAGGCGTCCTGCGGAGCCGTTTGATGGAAAAAGCCCGCCAGATGGACCCTCGTCTGTCCATCCATGACCTGCGCATCGTGCCGGGGGACAGCCACACCAACGTGCTGTTCGACCTCGTGTTCCCGGCGGGCTACACCGGCGACAAGGACGCGCGGCTGGCCGAGATGTGCAATTTCGTCAAGGAGCAGGACCCGGGATACTGCTGTATGGTGAAGGTGGAGCAGAGCTATGCTTCTGCCCTGCCGGAAGAGGATCAATAAGAAAAAGAGGGAAAGTATTATGCTGAACGAGACTTACCGCGCCATGCTGGGCCACAAGAGCGTCATCCGCGAGACTTTCATGTACGGCAAACAGCGCGCCGCCGAGATCGGCTATGAGAACGTGTTCGACTACTCGCTGGGCAACCCCAGCGTCCCCTGCCCGGACAAGTTCACCAAAGCCATGCAGACCCTGCTGGCCGAGGAAGAGCCTGTCGCCCTCCACGGCTACTGCCCCAGTCAGGGCGACCCGGGCTTCCGCACCGCCGTTGCGGCCCATCTGGCAAAGACCTTCGGCCTGCCCTATGAGCAGAAGGATATTTTCCCCACCACCGGTGCGGCGGGCGCTATCGCCCACGCCATCCGCGCTGTGACCAAGCCCGGCGACGAGGTGCTGACCTTCGCCCCCTATTTCCCCGAGTACGGCCCTTATGTGGAGGGGACCGGCGCTGTGCTCAAGGTCGTGCCGCCTCAGGCACCGGCGTTCCAGCCGAATCTCGACGCCTTTGAAGAGATGCTGACCGAGAACGTCACCTGCGTCCTCATCAACACCCCGAACAACCCCACCGGCGTCGTCTACTCCGCCGAGACCCTGAGCCGTCTGGCCGACATCCTGACCGAGAAGAGCAAGGCTTTCGGCCACAACATCTTCCTCGTCAGTGACGAACCCTATCGCGACATCGCCTTCGACGGCAAAAAGGTGCCTTACCCGGCAGCGTTCTACCCCCACACCCTGACCTGCTTCTCCTTCTCCAAGAGCCTGAGCCTGCCCGGCGAACGTCTGGGCTATGTGGCCGTCCGGCCCGGCTGCGAGGGCGAAGACGTGCTGGTGGACATGATGGCTCAGATCTCCCGCTTCACCGGCCACAACTGTCCGCCCAGCATCATCCAAAAAGCCACTGCTGAGTGCCTCGACGTCACCAGTGATCTGTCCGTCTACGAGACGAACATGAACCTGCTGTACGATAAGCTCACCGAGCTGGGCTTTGAGGTGGAGCGCCCCGGCGGCACATTTTATATCTTCCCGAAGGCGCTGGAAGAGGACGCCAACGCCTTCTGCCTCAAGGCCCGGGAGTTCGATCTGCTGCTGGTCCCCAGCGACACCTTCGGCGTCAAGGGCCATGTCCGCTTTGCCTACTGCATCGACACCGAGAAGGTGAAGCGCAGCCTGCCCGCACTGGAAAAGCTGGCTGCAGCCTATAAAAAGTGAATGTGAGGTAGTTCCATGCATCCGCTCCCCGAATATCCCCGCCCGAGTATGCGCCGGGACAGCTATGTCAACCTGAACGGCCCGTGGGACTATGCCATCACCCAGAGCTCGGAGTTCCCGGCAAAGTGGGACGGCGCTATCCTCGTACCCTATTCGCCCGAAGCAAAAGCTTCCGGCGTGGGCCGGACGCTGCAGCCCGGCCAGTGGCTCCACTACCACCGCACCTTCACGCCCCCGGCGGGCGAGGGCGGGCGCGTCCTGCTCCACTTCGGGGCTGTGGACTACGCCTGCGCGGTGGAGGTCAATGGCCGTCTGGCCGGGGGACACCGGGGCGGCTACTGGCCCTTCACGCTGGACATCACCGACCTGCTCCGCCCGCAGGGCCGCAACACCCTCTGGGTGGCCGTGCAGGACCCCACCGGCACGGGAACGCAGGCGAGGGGAAAGCAGACCCTCCGGCCCGGCGGGATGTTCTACCCGGCCCAGAGCGGCATCTGGCAGACGGTCTGGCTGGAGCGGGTGCCGGAAAATTACATTGATACGCTGACCGTCACCCCGGACTACGACGCCCGGACGGTGACCGTGAAAGTCCATACCTCGAAGCCCGGCGGCGCGGTGAACCTTTGGGCCGTGGTGCGGGCCGGCGGCGTGACCATCGCCGAGGACTGGGGCAGCGATGAGGCCGACCGGGACGGCGAAGTGACCCTGAACATCGCCGAAGAGCATTTCTTCCCCTGGAGCCCCGACAGCCCCTTCCTCTATGATCTGACGGTCGGCACGACCCAGGGCGAAGAAGAGGGCTTCGACACCGTCCACAGCTATTTCGCCCTCCGCAAGTGGGAGTGTAAAGAGGATGCAAAGGGCATCCGGCGTTTTTTCCTGAACGGCAGGCCCATCCTGCTCAACGGCCTGCTGGACCAGGGCTATTGGCCCGACGGCCTCTACACCCCGCCCTCCGACGCGGCTGTGGAGCACGAACTGCACACCGTGCGGGAGCTGGGCTTCAACCTGCTGCGCAAGCACGCCAAAATCGAGCCGGAGCGCTGGTACTACCACTGCGATAAACTGGGCATCATCGTCTGGCAGGATATGGTCAACGGCGGCGGGGCCTACCCGATGTGGTACGTCACCTACCTGACCAACGCCTTACAGCCCCTGATGCGCCATGCCCCGGACGGGAAGCTGCTGTGGGGCTTTCTGGGCCGGGGCAGCGCCCACAGCCGGGAGGAGTACGCCCGGGAGCTGGCCGACACGGTAGCCGCCCTGGGTCGGCACCCCTGCATCGGGTGCTGGGTGCCGTTCAACGAGGGGTGGGGGCAGTTCGACGCGCGGAAAGCCACCGAGACCCTCCGCGCCCTCGACCCGTCCCGTCCGGTGGACGAGGCCAGCGGCTGGTTTGACCGGGGCGGGGGAGATGTGCATTCCATCCACAACTACTTCTATCCGCTCCGCATCCGCCCGAAGGTGCGCACGGTAGCCCTCAGCGAGTACGGCGGCATTGCATGGCCCATGCCCGGCCATGAGCCGCCCCGGAAGACCTACGGCTACGGCACGGCCAGAAGCCGGGCAGAGCTGACTGAGCGCTACTGCGATCTGCAGCGCAAGACGATTCTCCCGCAGCTGAAAAAGGGCCTGTCGGCGCTGGTGTACACCCAGCTGACCGACGTGGAGGACGAGGTGAACGGCCTGTTCACCTATGACCGCACGGCCATCAAACCCGATGCCGCCGCCGTCCGCGCCGTCAACGAGGCACTGGAAGCGGAGTTTGAAAAGGCAGTAAAAGCATGAACGGGCTCTCGGCCATTTGTCCCTGTGCAGGCAGAGCATTTTGCTGTTTTTCACGGCTCCTGATTGGCTAAAATGTCGAAAATAATACCATATATTGACAATCCTGTAAAAATGCACTATACTGAACCCATCGAGGAAGACCACGAAGTCCTTGTATATGAAAATGTTCAGGATAACAGCATATTTGCGATATGCAATTCAACGCTGCTGCTGTTGCATTAAAAAGTTGAATTGCTATAAAACAGGTATTACAGGCACACGGCCTGTAATGATAAACATTATATGTTCGCGCATGTAGTGATTTATCTCACATAGTCTGAGGGCGAGGTTCCGCAAGGGACCTCGCCCTTGGGCTTTTTATAGGCGCTGGGCTATTGACATTGGAGAGCGATTCCTCTATAATCAAGGTGCAGACCAGTCGGAGATGTACGAGCTGGAAAATTATGGAAACTCGAAAACGCATAAACTGCCCATTTCGAGATACTCTGAAAGGCGAAAATAACGCCGAAATATAAGAAAAATGATGTATTTGCGCTGTTTTCGAGAGAACGGATAAAAACGTCGGATTGCATCAGAATGCGTTAGAAAATGTCGGGCTGCCCGCCACAGCCTGAGAAGGCCGAAGCGGGTGGTCCGTTTTTATCTTTTGTATCCTTGTGCTTGACAATCCACGTACGACTGTCTATAATAAAGATAAGGAAAGGCGCTATCCGTGCAAACGGCTGGCTCCTCACTAGTTTAAGTCGCTACAAAAAGTAATGACCGCCACCGAGTTGGGGAACTGTGGGCGGTCATTTCTTTTTGTGCTTTTTCCTTTTGCTGCCATAAGAATCATCCTTTTTCCGGTCGTCCATCAGATGTACAACACTTACGAGAAGTGCCAACAGTGCGATGATCGTCTGGAAAAGCAATAGAATTTCCGATGTAGTCATAAGGCATCCCTCCCTTCGCTGTGAGCGTCGGGAGCGGAACTCCAAAAAGTTGCCCTCCCGCGCTTGCTTTGCTCCGAAGAGCAAGACAGCGAGACCGGTGAGGAGCAATAGCCGCCTGCGTTTGGTTGGACAGCGCCTTTCTGCTAAGAGGATACCATAAAAACCGACAAAAAGCAACGCCGCACGATGCATATCCGCGCGGCGCTGGAAGCGGGATTTGAGAAGGTAGGATAGCTATTTCTTGTGCTTGACAATCCACGTACGACTGTCTATAATAAAGACAAGGAAAGGCGCTGGCTGCACAGTGGTCAGCTCCCTCTCTCAGTGTCACATTTTGAGAAACATGACCGCCGGAGTTTGGAAGACTATAGGGGCGGTCATTTTTCTTGCCATTTTATTTTTTGATATAGTGTTTTGCGTGATGCATATCCCGAAAAAAGACTTGGGCAATCGTCCAAGTGATTTTGGCAGTGCCAAGGATGACGGTGGCCAGAAGGCCGAGCAGAGCAATAACAGTATTCAAAATTTCCATAGTGGAATCCTCCCTTAGATTTTCATGTAGAAACATTCGAACCATCAGGAGGATGACAAAAAATTGAACTTCCTCCTGACGCGGCACAATGTGACGCGAGGGAGGGAGCATGACCGCTGCACTTGCAGGACAGCGCCTTTCTGCTAAGAGGATACCATAAAAACCGACAAAAAGCAACGCCGCACGATGCATATCCGCGCGGCGCTGGAAGCGGGATCTGAAAAGCAGTATGAGTACAGAAAAGCTCCGGGAACCAATAGTTTCCCGGAGCTTTTGTATTATTCTTAAGGAAAATTACTGCTCGTTCTTGATTTTGGAAGCCGGCATCTTCTTCATGGCGGCGGAGTCCAGAGCGTGGGGCAGCTGGGCGCCATAGGACTGAAGGCTGTCCTGCAGCTCGCCGCTCTTCATGTCGGAGAGGGCCTGTGCGCGGAGGCTGTCCAGCGTGTCAGCGTCCAGCGGGTCGAGACGGACGAGCATCATCAGCGCATAGCTGGAATACTGCACGGCGGCGGCCTCGCCGGGCTTGAGGGCGCGGACGGCGTCGGCGGTGCCTTCCTCGGAGAAGGTGGAATCGATGTTGTCAGAACCCAGCAGGGCAGTGGAGAGGGAAGACGCGTCGGAAGAGGGCTCGCCATCCAGCACAGCGTAGATGTCGGGCAGGGCAGCGGCGACGGCGGCGCTGAAAGCGGAGGTCTGGGCGCTGGCCCCATCGGGGATGGCAGCGTTGCAGCTCTCGGCGGCGGTCTGAGCCAGCTCGAGCATCTGGGCGCTCTGGTCGTCATCAGCAAAAGCGAAGGTGCTGGTGTTGTAGAGCGGCACGACCACATAGCGGATGTAGACCATCTCGTCCTCGAGGTGGCTGGCCAGCTCTGCGTCGGAGACGGGGGTCTCGCCGTCGATGCCGTAGCACATCTCGAGCAGGTCGTTGCTCTTGATGAGGATGCGCTCAAACCGCTTGAGGGTGTCGAGGCCGATGCCGTTGGTCTTGTAGAGGTCGCCGTTCTGCTCCATCAGCTGGGAGGCGTAGCTGTCGGCCTGGGTCTCCTCGTCGAGGGTCAGAACGCCGCCCAGCTCATCGAAACGGGTTTCGATGGCGGCGTAGGACTCGAGGTTTTCCAGGGTCTTCTGGGCCACATAGTCGCTGACCACGGCGGTCTCGCCGGTGGCGTCATCGACGGTGATGGTGGCCTTGAGGAAGCTGGACACCTTGGTGGCGTCCTGGTCGTCGGAAGCGAGGTCGGCGGCGGTCTGGTAGGCATCGAACTGGGCCAGCAGATAGAGGCCGGAAGAGATGTCCACGTTACCGATGGTGCCTACGGAATCCGGGGTGGAGAGGCTGCAGCCCACGAGGCCGACGGCCAGAGCGAGGGCGCAGACGAGCGCGATGAGTTTCTTCTTCATAAGTGTACTCCTAGTGAAATTTATTTTTTGCCGGTGTTTTCTTCCGGCGGGGCAGCAAGGATGTCGGCCATCGCCTTGAGGATGCTTTGCAGCAGTTCCAGCGGCTTTTCGTCGGGTTGGAGAGTCACCGAGAGGTAGGGCTTGGTGCCGGCTCCTGCCGTCACCCGGCCATTGAAAGCGATGAGCAGGCCGCGTATCATGGCCAGGTCCAGCGTCTCCACCTGTAACAGCAGGGTATCCTTCTTCTGGGTGACTTCGTAGACGCCCACGGCGGCGGCCTGGACCCGCACCAGCGAGACGTTCACGAGGTCACTGACGGAGGGCGGCGGGTCGCCGTAGCGGTCGATGAGTTCGTCCAGCACGTCGGCGGCGTCCTCGGGGGTCTGGATGGCGGCAATGCGCTTGTAGGCCTCGATGCGGCCCGGGCCATCGGCGATATACTTCTCCGGGATGAAGGCGTCCACCCGCAGGTCCACGAGGCATTCGCTCTTGTCCCGCTGGATGGGCTCGCCCTTGGCCCGGGCGATGGCCTGACCCAGCATCTTGACATAGAGGTCATAGCCCACGGCCTCCATGTGGCCGTGCTGGCTGTGGCCCAGCAGACTGCCTGCGCCGCGAATTTGTAAGTCGCGCATGGCGATGCGGAAGCCGGAGCCGAAGGCTGTGAACTCCCGGATGGCGGAAAGCCGCTTCTGGGCGATGTCGGTGAGGGTCTTGTCCCGCCGGAAGGTGAAGTAGGCGTAGGCTTTCCGGCCCGAGCGGCCCACGCGGCCCCGGATCTGGTACAGCTGGGCCAGACCCATCCGGTCGGCGTCCTCGATGATGAGGGTGTTGCAGTTGCGCACGTCAATGCCCGTCTCGATGAGGGTGGTGCAGACGAGGATGTCGATCTCGCCGTTCAGCAGATGCTGCCAGACAGGGTTCAGCTCTTCCTCGGTCATCTTGCCGTGGGCGATGCCCACCCGCGCCCCGGGTACCATCTGGCTGACATGGGCGGCGCAGGACTCGATGTTGTCCACCCGGTTGTGCAGGTAGTAGACCTGACCGCCCCGGGCCAACTCCTTCTTCATGGCTTCGGCAAGGATGACGTCATTGTATTCCAACACGAACGTCTCCACCGGCTGGCGCTCAATGGGCGGCTGCTCGATGGTGGAGAGGTCGCGGATGCCGCTCATGGCCATGTTCAGGGTGCGGGGGATGGGGGTGGCCGAGAGGGTCAGCATATCCACGCCGATGAAGCTCTCTTTCAGCTTCTCCTTGTGCTTGACGCCGAAACGCTGCTCCTCGTCGATGATGACAAGGCCCAGGTCGTGGAACCGGACGTCCTTGGAGAGGAGGCGGTGGGTGCCGATGACGATGTCCACGCTGCCGGCCTGCAGGCCCCGCAGGGTCTCTTTCTGCTGCTTGGCGGTGCGGAAGCGGGAGAGCAGCCCGACTTTCACCGGGAACGCCTCCATGCGGGAGATGATGCTGTTGTAGTGCTGCCACGCCAGCAGGGTGGTGGGGGCCAGAATGGCGCACTGCTTGCCGCCCATGACACACTTGAAGGCCGCGCGGAAGGCGACCTCTGTTTTTCCGACGCCCACGTCGCCGCAGAGCAGGCGGTCCATGGGCCAGCCCTTTTCCATGTCCTTTTTGATCTCGGCGGTGGCGGTGAGCTGGTCGTCCGTCTCGTCGTACTCGAAGCGGGACTCGAAATCGCTCTGCCACTCGCCGTCGGCGGGGAAGGCGTAGCCTGTGGCCTGACGGCGGCGGGCGTAGAGCTCGATGAGCTCCTGGGCCATCTCTTCGGTGGCCTTTTTGACCTTGGCGCGGGTGCGCTGCCACTCGGTGCCGCCCAGCTTGGCAAGCTTCACCTTTTCCTCGTCGCCGGGGGCGGTGTAGCGGCTCAGCAGATCGAGCTGAGTCACCGGCACATACAGCACGTCGGAGCCGGAGTACTGGATCTTCAGGTAATCTTTTATCGCGCCCTGCACCTCGAGACGCTGGATGCCCGCATACATACCGATGCCGTGGCTCTGGTGAACCACATAGTCGCCGGGCTTGATGTCCGAGAGGCTGGACAGGGCGTTTTTGTTCTTCTTGCGCTTTTTGTTCTCGGCGGCCTCGTCGTCCAGACCGTGACGCCGGGACGAGATGACCGCCACGCGGGCGAACGGGAAGGTGCAGCCCGCCGTGAGGTGGCCGGGCAGTACCTGAACCAGACCTTTCGTGGGCCGGACGTCCCGGCTCATGCTGACGGCATAGCCCTTGTCAGCCAAATCGCGGGTAAGGGCCGCAGCACCCTTGGGCGTGCCGGCGAAAAGGGCCACGGCGTACCCCTGCTGGACCAGCGGGTCGAGGTCTTCCCGCAGGGAAGCGAGGTCGCCGCCCCAGTTGGGGGCCGCGAACGCCTCGGCGTTGATGAGGTCTTTCAGCTTGAACTCGTTCATGCCCCGCAGGAAGTTCTCGCAGAGCAGGGTGCTCTGGTCCTGCGCCGCAATGGCGAGGTCGTCCATCGTCTGGTAGAGCACATCGAGGCCGGGGCAGATGACGCCCTCCTCGAGCAGGCCGGTCAGCTCTTCGCTGCGGCGGAACTCGGTGGCCTTCTGGGCGTCCCGGATGCCGCCCACCTCGTCGAGGATGAAGATGGGGCTGCTCAGGTGGTCCAGCAGGGTGGCGGGCGTCTCGTACCGCAGACCGTAGTATTTGTCCATAGCCTCGGGCATGACGCCGCTGTCCAGCTGGGCGAGGTCGGACTCCATGGCCTTTTCGAGGGCGGTGCGGCGCTTGCCCCGGGCTTTCTTCTGGGCGGCGCGGAGGGCCTCTGCCGTGTCGGCGGTGCTGCCGAACAGCACCTCGCGGGCGGGGGAAAGATAGATCTTTTCCAGCGCACCGTCCCGCCGCTGGGTGAGCAGGTCGAAGGAGGCGAGGGAGTCTATCTCGTCGTCCCAGTACTCCACACGGGCGGGCTGGCGCATATCGGGGGCGTAGATGTCCACGATGTCGCCCCGGACGCTGAACTGTCCCGGGCCGTCCACCTGACTGCGCCGCACGTATCCGGCGGCGAAGAGCCGCTCCACCAGCGCTTCGCGGTTGTAGACCATGCCGGGCTTGAGGGTGAGGGTGTTCTTCTGGAACTCGTCCTGCGGCACAGTGTATTGGAGCAGGGCCTCGGCGGGGACGCAGACGGCGTTCAGCCGTCCGCCCGCCAGCGCGCCCAGCACCGACAGACGCCGGTACTCGTACTCGCGGCCCGCGCCCTCGACGGGGCGGAGCATGAAGTCCCGGGGCGGGAACACCGCCGCCGAGAGCCCCAGCGTCTTGAGGTCGTCGGCAAAATGGGTGGCCTCGGCCTCGCCGGGCGTGACGACGCAGAGGATGCGGCCCGTGTCCTTCTGGAGCGCGGCGTAGAGCAATGCCCGGCCTGCCGGAGGCAGACCGAACAGCGCCGCCGGGCCGGGGGAGGCGAGGCTGGCCGCTGTCTTCTGGTATTCAGGGGTGTTTTTCAGGAGCGCTTCGTACATGGTGGACCTCCTTTCTAGTGTGGTTAAACCTCTTCGTCACGGCTGACGCCGTGCCACCTCCCCTATCGAGGGGAGGCTTTGGCATACCGGAAAACTTTCCCTCTTCGCCAGAGGCTCCCCTCGGTAGGGGAGCTGTCGAGCGAAGCGAGACTGAGAGGTTGCGTCAAGCGGAGCCTTACCCGTTATACTTGCTCTGCGCCAGACCCAGCTTGCCGTCCATGATGAGCTTTGCGGCGGCTGCGATGTCGGGGCAGCGGTCGGCGAGGGCCTTGGCATCGTCGGGCGGGAACTTGCCCAGCACCCAGTCGGCCAAATCGTAGTCCGGGCGGGGCTTTGCGCCCACGCCGATGCGGATGCGGGGGAAGTTCTCGCCGCCGAGGCGGGCGATGATGCTCTTGAGGCCGTTGTGGCCGCCCGCAGAGCCGGAGGGCCGGATGCGCAGCTTGCCGGGGTTCTGGGTGATGTCGTCGCACAGGACGATGACGTGGTCGGCAGGGATCTTGAAGAAGCCCGCCAGTGGGCCGATGGAGTCGCCCGAGAGGTTCATATAAGTCAGGGGCTTCAGGAGCACGACCTTGTGGCCGTCTACCTCGCCCTGCCCCCACAGGCCCTGAAACTTGGTCTTGGAGACGGAGATGCCCCACTTGCCGGCCAGATAGTCCAGCGCGGCAAAGCCTGCGTTGTGACGGGTGCCGTCGTATTTCGGCTCCGGATTGCCGAGGCCGGCAATGAGCCAGATGTCATTGGTGTTCATATTGATATATTCTGCCTTTTTTACGTTGGATCTGTTTTCGAACAATATGTTATTATAACATACGCGCGCGCAAAAAGATACACAAAAAGCAAAAAAGCCGCCGTGCGGGCGGCACGGCGGCGTGGGGAGCGGGGGTCAGCCCTGCTCCTGTTCCAGTTTCTGCTTCTTTATAATGTACGCCTCCATTTTCGGTTCAGCCCAGCCGTCGAGGTTGGTCTGACGCTCCCGGGCGATGCCAAGAGCCTGCGGGGGGACGTCCTTGGTGATGGTGCTGCCGGCGGCGGTGTAGGCCCCGTCGCCGATGGTGACGGGGGCCACAAGGTTGGTGTTGCAGCCGATGAAGCAGTAGTCGCCGATCTGAGTGCGGAACTTGTCCTTGCCGTCGTAGTTGCAGGTGACGGTGCCGCAGCCGAAGTTGCAGTACTTGCCTACGTCGCTGTCGCCGATGTAGGTCAGGTGGCTGACGGTGTTGCCCCGGGCGAAGTTGGAGTTCTTCGTCTCGACATAAGCGCCCAGATGCACGCCGTAGCCGGTGACGGTGTTGATGCGCACATGGGTGAAGGGACCGATATTGTTGTGGGGGCCGAGGTGGCTGCTGTAGACCTGGCTGGCGTTGACGGTGGTGCCTTCGTCCACGGTGCTGTCCTCGATGAGGGTGTTGGGGCCGATGACGCAGCCTGTGCCGATGGTGGTCTTGCCGCGCAGGATGGTGCCTGCGAGGATGACGGCTCCCGGGGCAATGACCACTTCGGAGCCGATCTCCACATTGCGGCTGCGGATGTCCACGCCGTTTGCGATGTGGCGCAGCAGCACCTCTTCGCGCTGGGCCTCGGCAGCGTCGAGCTTTGCCTTTGCGGCAGCCAGTGCGGATGTGTCAATGTTTTGCATAAATAAAAAACCTCCTCCCAAAACGGCCCCCGCAGCGGCGGCGGAGGCCCTGCGGAGGAGGGTTTTGTTGTATCCAAGACAGAACAAACTCGGGAGCAATCACCCCGGAAAAACAGGGTGAAGGGTTTGATGGATGGAAAGTTGTATCCATCGCCCTAAAAATGGCTTAAAACCTTAAAAAACCTCTCGAAATCTTTCCCATTTTATATTACCGAAAAAGTAAGTAAAATGCAAGAGTTTGCACAAAAAATATCAAACAAATTCGGTGTTTTGCCCGATGGAATAGACGTGAAATTCTGGTATAATGGTTTAGCATTCACAGAGAAATGTTTATCGTATGACAAGACAGAGCATCGATAAGACCGCCGGAGCATCGCGCCGGGGGCCATCATTTGGGAGGTAAACACGCATGAGCAAAAAGTATCTGTACTACTTCAGCGAAGGCAACGATGCCTTTGGCGGCGACAAGGTCACCATGAAGAACATTCTGGGCGGCAAGGGCGCTGGTCTGGCTGAGATGACTGCAGCCGGTATGCCGGTGCCGCAGGGCTTCACCATCACCACCGAGGCCTGCACCCAGTATTACGCAGACGGCCGTCAGATCAACGACGAGATCACCGCTGACATCTTCGAGCACGTCAAGGGCCTCGAGAAGATCACCGGCAAGACCTTCGGCGACAACGAGAACCCGCTGCTGGTCTCCGTCCGTTCCGGCGCACGTCAGTCCATGCCCGGCATGATGGACACCATCCTGAACCTCGGCCTGAACGACGAGGCTGTCGAGGGTCTGGCCAAGAAGACCAACAACGCCCGTTTCGCATACGACTGCTACCGCCGCTTCGTGCAGATGTTCGCCGACGTCGTCATGATGGTCCCGAAGAGCCTGTTCGAGGTCGAGATCGATAAGATGAAGGAAGCCAAGGGCGTCAAGAACGACGTTGACCTGACTGCTGACGACCTGAAGGAACTGGTCGGCACCTTCAAGAAGATCTATGAGGACAACGAGGGCAGACCCTTCCCCCAGGACCCCAAGGATCAGCTCATCGAGGCTGTCAAGGCCGTCTTCCGCAGCTGGGACAACCCCCGTGCAAACGTCTATCGTAAGATGAACGAGATCCCCTACGAGTGGGGCACCGCTGTCAACGTCCAGCAGATGGCTTTCGGTAACTCCGGCGACCGCTCCGGCACCGGCGTTGCATTCACCCGTGACCCCGCCACCGGCGCTAAGAAGCTGATGGGCGAGTACCTCATCAATGCACAGGGCGAGGACGTCGTTGCTGGTGTCCGCACTCCGTCTCCCATCAGCCACCTGCACGAGCAGATGCCTGAGGTCTACGACCAGTTCGTTGAGATCGCTACCCGTCTGGAGAACTACTTCCGCGATATGCAGGATATGGAGTTCACCATTGAGGACGGCCACCTGTATATGCTGCAGACCCGTAACGGCAAGCGTACCGCTCAGGCTGCTCTGCAGATCGCATGTGACCTGGTGGACGAGGGCATGATCACCGAGCAGGAGGCTGTCCTGCGCGTGGAGCCCAAGCAGCTGGACACCCTGCTGCATCCCCAGTTCGACGCAGCTGCCCTGAAGGCTGCTGAGGTCGTCGGCAAGGGCCTGGCAGCTTCTCCCGGTTCTGCCTGCGGCCAGATCGTCTTCACCGCCGAAGAGGCTGAGGAGATGGTCAAGTCCGGCAAGATGAAGAAGGTCGTTCTGGTCCGTCTGGAGACCTCTCCCGAGGACATCGTCGGTATGCAGGTGTCTCAGGGCATCCTGACCGTCCGCGGCGGCATGACCAGCCACGCAGCCGTTGTTGCTCGTGGTATGGGTACCTGCTGCGTCTCCGGCTGCGGCAACGACAATGACGTGAAGATCGACGAAGCGGCTAAGACCTTCGAGCTCAACGGGCACAAGTTCGTCGAGGGCGACTGGATCTCCATCGACGGCTCCACTGGTAACATCTACGGTGAGCAGGTCGCTACCGTCGCCGCTACCGGCAACAAGAACTTCAACCGCTTCATGGGCTGGGCAGACGCTGCTCGTCAGCTGCTGGTCATGACCAACGCCGATAACCCGCGCGACGCACAGCAGGCAGTTGACCTGGGTGCTGAGGGCATCGGCCTGTGCCGTACCGAGCATATGTTCTTTGCTGAGGACCGCATCAAGGCTGTCCGTGAGATGATCTGCGCACGTACCGTGGAAGAGCGCGAGGCTGCTCTGGCCAAGGTCGAGCCGTTCCAGCAGGGTGACTTCGAGGCGATGTACCGCATCATGGGTGAGCGCCCGATGACCATCCGTTATCTGGACCCGCCTCTCCACGAGTTCCTGCCCAGCAAGGACGAGGACATCAAGGAGCTGGCTGCCGACATGGGCATGACCTTCGATGACCTGAAGAACGTCGTTGCTTCTCTGCATGAGTTCAACCCCATGATGGGCCATCGTGGCTGCCGTCTGGCTGTCACCTACCCCGAGATCGCAGCAATGCAGACCCGCGCTGTTATCAAGGCAGCTCTGAACGTCTCTGCTGAGACCGGTTATGTCATCACTCCGCACATCATGATCCCGCTGGTCGGCGAGGTCAAGGAGCTGAAGTTCGTCAAGGACGTTGTCGTCAAGGTCGCAGACGAGCTCATCAAGGCTTCCGGTGTTGACATGAAGTATCTGGTCGGTACCATGATCGAGATCCCCCGTGCAGCTCTGACTGCCGGCGAGATCGCCAAGGAAGCTGAGTTCTTCAGCTTCGGCACCAACGACCTGACTCAGATGACCTTCGGCTTCAGCCGTGACGATGCTGCCAAGTTCCTGGGCGCTTACTACGAGAACAAGATCTACGAGAGCGATCCGTTCCAGCATCTGGACCAGGTCGGCGTCGGCAAGCTGGTCAAGATGGCTGCACATGACGGCCGTGAGACCCGTCCCGACCTGGGTCTGGGCATCTGCGGCGAGCACGGCGGCGATCCTTCCAGCGTCGAGTTCTGCCACAATGTTGGTCTGGACTACGTCAGCTGCTCTCCCTTCCGTGTGCCTATCGCACGTCTGGCTGCTGCTCAGGCTGCTATCAAGAATCCCCGCAAGTAATTGCGTGAGAGCTTGAGAGAGCACCAATAAAGTATATGAGCCGCCCCGGTTTCCGTAACAGGAAGCCGGGGCGGTTTTGCGCTATGCACCGGAACCCCTCTCCCCCGGGCGGGGGAGAGGGACGGAGGGCCATGCGGCAGGGTCGTGACTTGGAGGATTATTATGCACAACTGGGAGAGCGTCTTCGGATGCTCTCCCTTTACTTTTGCAGGGCAGTCCGTGTGGATTGTCCTGCTTCTTTATATAAGGAGACAGATTATGATCTTTCATGCAATGACCGAACGCTACGAGGAGATCGCGGTTTGCGGAAAGCCTGCGCTGTTTACCAGTATCCGCATCAAGAGAGATACTGTCCCGGACGGTCTGTATGCCTACGATGTCCGGCATGACGATGAGTGCCGGGGCATCCCTTGTGAGAGCGCACCCTTTGCACATTCAAAATGAGAATGCCGTGTTCCTTTTTTGTGGGTTTGTATAGGATGGACAACCATACCGTCCAGCCCAATCTGTATAATGGGGGCAGAAAAGTGATGGAATCATAAGACAGAAGGAGAAGAGCGTATGAAAAAATTTTTGATGGTGCTGTTGAGCATTGCATTTGTGCTGAATCTTGCGATTGTGATTGGGCTGATTGGCGGATATGGTTCGCCACGCCGGGCGCTTTACACCATCACAGATGAACTGATGAACAGTGCCTATCGGTTCAAAAGAGGTTGGCAATTTAAGAATAGTCTACCTTGACTTTTTATCGCAATTTTCAAAAATAGCGCCAATCAAAACGGCATATTTGCGATATGCAGTTTGCGGATGTTGCTTGTGCATTAAAAACGCAAACTGCTATAGAAGATGGACAGGCAGTCTGTCCATCTTTTTTTGTATACTGGGGTTGTGCAAAAGAGACAAAATTTTTTTGTAATTCTGTAAAACGACAAAAGTTCATACAAAGAATTGCAGGGATAGTTGTGTTGTGTTACAATGAGCAGAGAAGGAGAATGGACTGTGCGTAATAGTAGATTGGACCGGATACTCTATATCCAGCAGGTGCTGGTACAGGGCGGTGTGCTGAACAAACAGCAAACGGCTGACCGCTTCGGTGTCAGTGAGAAAACCATCCAGCGCGACCTCGATACGTTGCGGAATCATTTTGCAGACAGCGAGCCGCGCCGAGAGATCTTATACAACTCCGCAAAGGGTGGCTATCTGCTGGACGATACGCTTTCCCGCTTCCTCACCAGCAGCGAGATTCTGGCAGTGTGCAAGATCCTGCTGGAGAGCCGCTCGATGGTCAAGGAAGAGATGTTCCCGATTCTGGACAAGCTCATTCTGGCCTGTACGCCGCTTGACCGACTGAATCAGGTCAAAGACCTCATCAGCAACGAACGCTTCCATTACGTCGAGCCGCAGCATGGCCGGAAGTTTATCGAGAGCCTGTGGGAGATCGGCACGGCAGTAGAAAATCACAACGTTATGGAAATTACCTACTGCCGCACCCATGACGGCGAGACTCGTGTGCGCACCATCGAGCCAGTTGGCATCCTGTTCAGTGAGTATTATTTCTATCTGGCGGCGTTTATTGAGGGCATCGACAAGGACAAGCACTTCAAAAATCCACAGGATAATTCTCCGACGATTTACCGCATTGACCGTATCCAAAGCTATAAGACCCTCGACCGACACTTTGCCCAGCGCTATACCGACCGCTTTCAGGAGGGCGAGATGCGCAAGCGCATCCAGTTTATGTATGGCGGCGAGTTGCAGACCATCCGGTTCGAGTATACCGGACCAAGTCTGGAATCTGTACTTGACCGACTGCCCACTGCAAAGGTTTTGCGTGTAACAGAAAAGGGCTGGCTGATAGAAGCCGAGGTGTTTGGTACGGGCATCGATATGTGGGTGAGAAGTCAGGGAGATTACATTAAAGATTATAAAACCATAAGGAGCGATAGAATATGAGCGAAATTCAGGTGGAAGTGTGTTTTACGGACAAGCTGGAGTCTGTCCGCGTGGGCGGAAAGCCGATGGAAATCCCGAAAGCCGTGAAGGCAAAGCCCGTCGAGGAGTGGTTTGAACCGGCTGCGGGCCGCGTGAAGTGGGGCGGACTGGGCGCTGAGATAAAGGAAATGGATTTCGGTGGAGAGAAGGATGCCGCGTACAGTTTCCTGTTCAACGGCCCGGAGGACAAAAAGCAGGAGTTTATGAAGTGCGTGGAGCGCTTCTGCCTGGGCGAGGAAGCACAGCAGGAAACAAAAAAGAAGACTGTGCAGGACTACCTGCAGGAGGCTAAGAGGAATCAGCAGGCCGGCAATGCCGAAATGGCGTTCCAGCAGTACATGGTCGCGGCCAGAGATTACGGACACCCCGAGGCACAGTTTGAGGTGGCACGGTGCTATCAGAACGGCATGGGTGTGGAAAAAAACGAAGAAAATGCGGTCGTGTGGTACAAAAAGGCTGCAGAGCAGGGCAATGCCGAGGCACAGTGCGCACTGGGCGAGTGCTATCAGCAGGCCGGCAATGCCGAAATGGCGTTCCAGCAGTACATGGTCGCGGCCAGAGATTACGGACACCCCGAGGCACAGTTTGAGGTGGCACGGTGCTATCAGAACGGCATGGGTGTGGAAAAAAACGAAGAAAATGCGGTCGTGTGGTACAAAAAGGCCGCAGAGCAGTGCGATGCCGAGGCACAGTGCGCACTGGGCGAGTGCTATTATCAGGCTCGGGGCGTTGAAAAGGACGACAAAGAGGCCCGCAGATGGTACGAAGCGGCGGCGACTCAGGGAAATGTGACGGCCCAGTATATGACCGGACGGCTGTATGCGGCACTCTCGTACAATGTGGCGGCTGTGAAGTGGTACACCAAAGCGGCAGAGCAGGAATGCCCGGAAGCACAGTATGAGCTGGGTGTGTGCTATGAGGCCGGCGACGGCGTCGGCAAGGACGAGGCAAAGGCCGCAGAACTGTACCGCAAGGCGGCAGTGCAGGGCTATGCGGAGGCACAGAAAAAACTGGGTGACTGCTATACTCATGGCACAGGTGTCGCAAAAGACTTGGAGCAGGCGTTTGAATGCTACAGCAAGGCGGCAAAACAGGGCAATGCAAGAGCGCAGAACAATCTGGGCGTTTGCTATACGAATGGAGAAGGCGTAACAAAAGACCTTGTCAAGGCAGCGGAGTGGTACCGGAAAGCCGCAGAGCAAGGGCTTGCACAGGCGCAATGTAGACTCGGCGATTTCTATGAGTATGGAGAGGGTGTAACAAAAGACCTTGTCAAGGCGGCGGAGTGGTACCGGAAAGCGGCGGAGCAGGGCAATGCGGGAGCACAATATAAATTAGGCAAGTGTTATTATTATGGAAAAGGCACAGAAATGAATAATAATGAAGCTGTAAAGTGGCTTCGGAGAGCATCAGAGCAAGGTGCTGCAGATGCACAGGATCTGCTTGGTGATTGCTATTATTATGGCTATGGCGTAGAAATGAATCATTGGGAAGCTGTGAAATGGTATGAGAAAGCAGCAAAGAAAGGCAATGCGGATGCGCAGAATATGTTTGGCTACTGCTATGATCATGGAGAGGGTGTGACAAATGACCTTTCCAAAGCAGCGGAGTGGTACCGGAAAGCCGCAGAGCAAGGCTATGATATAGCGCAGTACAATCTGGGTCTTTGCTACGCTAACGGTAGGGGCGTGACAAAAGACTATGCCAAGGCAGCGGAGTGGTATCGAGAAGCTGCAGAACAGGGATACGCAAGAGCTCAATATAATCTTGCGGTGTTATATTACAATGGAAATGGCGTGACACAAAACAAAGAAGAGGCAGTAAAATGGTATCGGAAAGCGGCAGAGCAGGGTGATGCAGATGCACAGTGCAGTCTTGGAGTTCGCTATGAGTATGGAGAAGGTGTAACAAAAGACCTGACCAAGGCAGCAGAATGGTATCGCAAATCCGCAGAACAGGGAGATTCTACGGCACAGTGCAATCTGGGCTTTTGCTACGAAAGGGGCATAGGTGTAACAAAAGATCTCGCTAAGGCAGTTGAGTGGTACCGAAAATCTGCGGAGCAGGGCTATGCGCGGGCACAATGTAACCTCGGCGTTTGCTATGAATATGGCTGGAGTGTGACGAAAGACCCTGCCAAGGCGGCCGAGTGGTACCAGAAAGCAGCAGAGCAGGGATATGCACAGGCACAGAATAGGCTAGGTGAATGTTACTTCTATGGTCAGGGTAAGCCAGAAAACAAGTTTGCAGCGGTGAAATGGTATGAGAAAGCGGCAGAACAGGGAATTGCAAATGCGCAGTACAGCCTTGGCTACTGTTATGAAAAAGGGTACGGCGTGACAAAAGACAAAGAACAGGCTATGCAATGGTACAAGAAAGCGGCTGAGCAGGGCCATGAAAGCGCAAAGGAAGCCATTGACGGGATGGAGAGCGGCGGCCTTGGCTCTGCCGTCGCCGCCGGTGCGGCACTGGGCGGAGCTGCCCTGCTCTGGAAAATTTTGAGGGGTTAACAGCAGAAAGGAAAATAAATCATGGCAGACGAGCTTGAGGTGCTTGAAAAACAGCAGCTTTCCGCGCAGAGGTCGCTGAATGACCTGACGGACCAGCTGACCCTTGCAGACCATCTGGTGTATAAAAAATATCTGACGGAACTGCAGAACTATGGCATGGTGGAGCTTTCCCAGCAGATGCTGGACGTGCAGGACCCTGCCCAGTGCATCCAGCTGTTCCAGCTGCAGAAACTGACCCTGAAAAAGGGCGAGGATATGTTCCAGAAGCTTTCTACGGTGTACTATTCCAGCATGGCGCAGGGCTGCAGTCTGGCGGTGATGATCGATGTGCCGGAGGAGAATGTCGGCGCGAATATCTATCTGGGTGTCCGGGAGGACCCCTTGAAAAAGAACATGAAGAGCCGCGATCTGGATACTTCCAGCAAGGCACTGCAAAAGGTGCTGAACTCCAACTTCCCCGGCTCTGAGACAAGAGGCATTCCGCGGCAGGAGGAAAAAGAGCTGCTGGACGGAGCCTTTGGCGATACGCAGGAAGCTGTGGCCTCGGTGTCCTGCGTGGCGGCACTGCGGGATAAATCCAGGACGGAAGACAAAGCTTTTGTGCAGGGCATCGAGCGTTTTATGGACGCCATGGACGGAGAGGTGTACACGGCGCTGTTTTTGGCAGAGCCTGTCTCGGCAGAAACGCAGGCGGAGATACGCAGCGGGTACGAAAACCTCTACAGCAGTCTTTCGCCCTTCCGCAAGAGCACATGGTCCTATAGCGAGAATCAGAGCACGGCTGTGATGGAGAGCCTGTGCAGCGGGACTTCCCACACCATCAGCGATACCGTCAGCACGACCACAACGGACGGCACGAATCAGTCCTCTTCGGTGACGGATGGCACCCAGAAAACGAAAGGGGTCAGCGGCGGCATCAACGGCGGTGTCGGCAGCAGCTCCGGCACCTCGGTCACAAAGGTCTCGCCGGTGGCTGGCGGCATTGCAGGCATTCTGGGTCTGGGCGGCGCAGTAGCCTCGGTTGCGATTCCGGTGGCAGGTGCTGTTATTGGACCGCTGCTGGGCACGGCTGGCAGGGCCATAGGAGGCATGGCACCATCCAGAACGGCTTTCAACAGCATTGCCCGGAACATCGGCGGCTCCATGGGCGTAAACACCTCGTGGGGTACCAGCCACTCTGCCACCGAGCAGACCGGCACTTCGCACAGCACCTCCGATGGGACGTCGCATGGAACATCGGACACCATCAGCCAGCAGGAGAGCCACGGCACAACAGACACCCGCGGCATGGGCCGTACCCAGCAGGTCGAGCTGTGCAACAAATCGGTGGAAGAATTGCTGGAACGCATTGAAAATCAGCTCAAGCGCGCCAAGGAAAGCGAGGATTACGGCTGTTATAAATGTGCGGCTTATTTCCTTTCGTCTACCCCGTCTACGGCGATACTTGCGGCCAATACTTACCGTGCATTGATGGTGGGTGAGGGCTCCTCGGTGGAAAGTGGTGCTGTGAATGTCTGGCAGAACGATGAGGCACAGGTGGCCCAGCTGCGGGAGTACCTCAAGCGATTCATGCACCCGGTCTTTGCCCGTCCGCTGTGGGAAGGTGCGCCGGACAGCCTGCTTTACACGCCGGCAACACTGGTCAGTGGTCGGGAACTGCCAATGCACCTTGGGTTGCCGACACGTTCGGTACACGGCCTGCCTGTGATTGAGCACGCGGAGTTCGGCCGCAATGTGCCGGACGAAATGGTGCCGGATGCGGACAAGATGGAGCTGGGAAAAATCTACCATATGGGCAGGGAGGAAAAAGCGGATCTTATCCTGAACCGGCAGGCAATGGCCTCCCATACCTTTGTCACAGGCTCTACGGGTACGGGCAAGTCCAACGCAGTCTACCATCTTCTGGACGAGATAACAAAGGATGGACGGACGTCGTTTCTTGTGGTGGAACCGGCCAAGGGCGAGTACAAGAATGTGTTCGGCAGCCGCGCGGATGTAAAGGTGTTCGGCACCAACCCCAGAGAAACTCCGCTGCTGCGCATCAATCCCTTTGCGTTCCCGCAGGACATCCACATTCTGGAACATATCGACCGTCTGGTGGAAATCTTCAATGCCTGCTGGCCCATGTATGCGGCCATGCCTGCCGTGCTGAAGGATGCTATTGAGCGCAGCTATCAGAAAGTAGGCTGGGATCTGCGCAATTCGGAAAGTGAAAAGGGGGTTTTCCCGACCTTCTTCGACCTGCTGGATATTCTGCCGGGCGTCATTGAGGAATCGCACTACTCCAAGGACACCCAGAGCGATTATGTGGGCGCTTTGTGTACCCGTGTGAAGTCACTGACCAACGGCATTTACGGCAGTGTGTTCTGCGCAGAGGACGCGCTGAGCGACGCAGAGCTGTTTGACTGCAATGTGGTCGTGGACCTGAGCCGGGTGGGGTCGATGGAGACAAAATCGCTGCTGATGGGCATTCTGGTCATGAAGCTGCAGGAATACCGGATGTGTGGCAGCGAGATGAACAGCAGACTGCGCCATGTTACCGTGCTGGAAGAGGCGCACAATCTGCTGCGCAAGACGTCGGCGGAACAGTCGCAGGAAGGGGCAAATCTGCAGGGCAAGTCGGTGGAGATGCTGGCCAACGCCATTGCGGAAATGCGTACTTACGGCGAGGGTTTTATCATTGCAGACCAGGCTCCCGGCCTGCTGGATATGTCGGTCATCCGCAACACCAACACGAAAATCATCCTGCGCCTGCCGGACGAAGAGGATCGCAAGCTGGTAGGTAAGTCTGCCGCTCTGAAGGAGGCACAGATCGATGAATTGTCCAAGCTGCCGCTTGGTGTAGCTGCCGTTTACCAGAACGAGTGGCCGGAAGCGGTGCTCTGCAAGATTGAGGCGTATCCCATGCCGGAAAATGCTGTTTACCACAAGCCTTCAAAAATGCCGCATGAAATCAACGCAGAGTTTGTATTTGGACAACTGGCAGCGGGCAAAGAGCTGGAACCGCTGAGCATTTCGGAGATGGAGCAGCTGAAGCTCTGGCTGAAACGCCATGAGATGATGTTGAAGCCGGAGGACGGCCGCTACCTGGAACAGGTCTTTGCAGGCGGCGAACTGGATGTGGCTAAGACCCGGAAAGCTGTGTTCGATTTCTTTGGTGGGATTAGCACGGTCGTTGATTACTGTGCCGCAGCCGAAAAATCGTTCACACCCCGTAAAGAATTTCTGGAACAGTTGCAGGGACAGTACGGCCTGAAAGCTGCTGCCGCAGACTGGGTGCTGAATAGCGTGATAAGCATGGGCATGAGCCTGAACCCGGATGCAAAGGCTGTAGATAATCTAAGGACGAATTTTGAACAGCAGGGAGGTCGTGTGCTGTGAGGCGAGAAATCTCAGAAGCGAAACCGATGGAAGCAAAAATGCACATTGGGTTGGATGATGTCGTCAAACGGTCATTTGAGCGTCTACAGAAAGGCGCGATAGAAAAGCCAGAAGAAAAACTGGATGCTGCTACGGAAAAGTCATTTGCAGAGCTAGAAAAAGAGCTGGAATACAAAAATAACGATGATGGAATGCCGTACCGTATGGAGCAGGATCTTTTGTCGGATGCAGAGTATAAAAGAAACGGATATGAGTATACTACCGATCACCTTGGAAGGTTGTTTACAGCCGAAGGAGACCTGCATCTGAAAGAGCATGATGGTCGTCTGCAAATTAAAGACAGCATCCATGACATTGGAAAAGGATATGAAAAAAGTACCGATGATCGAGGTCATGCAATTGCAGATCGCTTTGATGGGGCAAACGATTTGGAAAATCTCATTCCGCAGGATTCTGGACTAAATCGGAACGAATTCAAAAATTTTGAGAATAAACTGGCACAGGAAGTGGAAGCTGGGAAAAAAGTCAATCTGAAATTGGAGATGCATTATCCGGGAGACTCCTTCCGCCCGGATGCCATTACTGCTGTGACAACGATTGACGGAAAGCAGGAAGTTAAAGTATTTTTGAACGATAAATACTAATAAGTCCACTGCACTTTCAGGTTATTACAATCTCGGTCGATTGCACATACAATACAAGTATCACTTCACAAAACGGAGGGTACGTGTACTATGGTGGACTACGCCGACATCGGAAAACGCATCCGTGCCTGCCGCCTTGCAAGGGGCATGACGCAGGAACAGCTGGCCAATGAGGTCGGCGTGGTGGTCACGCACATCAGCCATATCGAGACAGGAAACTCCGTGCCCAGCCTGAAAACGCTGATCGATATTATCAATGCGTTGGACTGCTCAGCGGACGAGTTGCTGTGCATCGAGATCAAAAAAGCAAAGCCGGTGTTCGACAGCTGGATGAGCGAACAGCTTGCAGATTGCTCTGCCGATGAGGCAAAGATCATCAAAGAAACGGTGGTCAGCCTGAAAAAATCGCTCCGGAAAGTGTACGGAAAGTCCTCTAAATACAGATATGACTAAAACTTCAAAAAACTGAATGCCAGTTGATAGGTATTGAGTGCCTGAAAAAGCACCCATAAAGTAAACGAACCGCCCCGGTTTCTATAGCAGGAAGCCGGGGCTTTTTTGTGCTGGGTAGCTTGAGCGAGCGACAACCACCAGCTTCGCTGGTGGAATAAAAACGGCTTTAGCCCTAGACAAAGAGAAACCTCCCCGTAGAATAGAGTGTGGGTTTGCCAACCACATTCTAGGAACAGGGAGGTTTATCTTTGAAATGAAAGATAACAAAGACGTAGATAGTTTAAGCCATACCACGTGGAGATGTCAATACCATGTAGTGTTTGCACCGAAATATCGGAGAATGGTAATTTACGGTCAGATCAAAAAGGATATAGGGCAGATACTGCGCCAAGAGTACATTAAAAACCAACTGCAACAGGACCAGATTGCCGATCAGTTGAGCCTTAAGGAGTTCGTGGCCCCTTAAGGGGCTTTGCTGGTATTATGCCCTTCTAGGGCTTACTCAAGCCACCGGCTCAGCCGGTGGTTTTGACTAGTCAAGAATTCAATAAATTTAGGAAAAATCAATCTTTCTTTTCCGCGGTGCGGGCAAAGAAGTTGGCGAGGACGGCACCGGAAATGTTATGCCACACAGAGAACACAGCGCCGGGGATGGTTGCCAGCGGATACTGTGCAAAGTGGGCGGCAGCCAGAGAGGTGGCAAGACCGGAGTTCTGCATTCCGACCTCGATGGAAATTGCACGGCACTTGGTGGAATCCAGCTTCAGCAGCTTACCCACGCCAAAGCCGGTGAGGTAGCCCAGCAGGTTGTGCAGGATGACCACGGCAAGGATCAGCAGGCCGCTGGTCATGATCTTGGCGGAGTTTGCGGACACAACAGCGCAGATGATGAGCACGATGGCGGTGGTGGAGACCAGCGGCAGCACCCGGACGGCGTTCTGGGTGAAGGCGTGGAAGAAGTGGTTGACCACAAAGCCCAGTGCGATGGGAACCAGCACCACCTTGACGATGGACAGGAACATATTTACAGGGTTCACATTCACGCGCTGGCCGGCATACAGCAGGGTGAGCAGCGGGGTGAGGAAGGGCGCCAGCACGGTGGAAACTGCGGTCATGCCGACGGACAGTGCAACGTCGCCTTTGGACAGATAGGTCATCACGTTAGAGGAGGTGCCGCCGGGGCAGGTACCCACAAGGATGACGCCGATCGCCAACTCGGTGGGCAGGTGGAACAGCTGCGTCAGCGCCCATGCCAAAAAGGGCATCAGGGTGAACTGCGCAATGCAGCCGATGATCACGTCTTTCGGGCGGCTGAACACTACCTTGAAGTCCTCCGGCTTCAGGGTGAGACCCATGCCGAACATGACGATGCCCAGCAGGGTGTTGACCCATGCGGTCTTTACCACACTGAAGGGACCGGGGAACAGCAGAGCCAGCGCTGCCACCACAATGACGATGGCGGCCATGTACTTGCCCACAAAGTCGCTTACTTTTTCCAATGTTTTCATGATAATACTCCTTTTCTGAACGCTTATTTTTGCGGATGCAAAGGCAATGAAACATCCGGAAAATGGCTTTCCCGCAAACAAAAACGCCTTTGTCCCTTACGGTTCGTAAGAGACAAAGGCGTATAAACTCCTCTGCGGTACCACTCTTATTGCCGGTGCAAAGCCCGGCCCCTCAGTGCGCATCCAACAATGCGCGGCCCGTGATAACGGGGGCCTGCCGTTCCCGCTTACTGGGGCGCATACACCGCCCATTCAGCCGGAAAGCTCGGAGAGGATCTTCCCACGGACGCCCTGCACTGCCTTGCACCATCCGGCAGCTCTCTGCAGCATTCTTTCCGGGTACTCTTTCTCGTCATAGCCGAATATTTCACTGCCACGGAGTATACTCCCACGGAGAGTGGAAGTCAAGGGATACGGACTGTCTGCTTTTTCATCTAGTTCACATCAAAAGTGAGCACGGCTCATGCACCGCCTTGCCATGGGCGGCACTGCCGATAAAAAAGAAAACCGTCACCGCAAGAGAAGTTTCTCTCGTGCGCTGACGGTTTTTCCGGGACCGGGTCAGACCGACCCCTGTGCAGGAAAATGATAAATAGGGAGGTACTGCCGGAACTTCCTGTCGTGCAGGTGCGGTAAGTTACAGCAGGCTCTTGATATAAGCGGCCAGCTCTTCGTCCTTGCAGGAGGCGAAGAACAGCTCAGAGAACTTTGCACCTGCCACGGCACCCTTCAGCAGGTCCTGATCGATGCTCTTGAGGCACTCGATGAGGGGCTTAAAAGTGGCGGCGCGGACGCCGTCGAGGATCTTCTTGTTGCGCTGCTCGGGTTCGACGC